>Ga0116227_10008169_pt1 | contig 19919 bp, 13 predicted proteins | sample S1TSphgellanicum_FD_89693 | JGI IMG/M metagenome (GOLD analysis project Ga0116227, IMG submission 89693) | Host-associated microbial communities from peat moss isolated from Minnesota, USA - S1T2_Fb - Sphagnum magellanicum MG | ecosystem: Host-associated > Plants > Peat moss > Unclassified... | reverse complement strand
ATGTGATTTAGGAAAACCAGTGGGGAGAGGACGAGGCCGGGGCCGTGGCAGAGGGCGTGGACGTGGACGCTAGTTGCACAGTGGCCCTGATCCATCCAGGATAATTGTACCACAGGCATGGAAACAAAACACAGTTTTGAAGACCTCAATCAACATGTAGCTATTGTCCTGGGTTATCTATCCTCATCTAGGGGATGCCAGTGGCTGTTCACCAAGCGGGAGTGAACATCTGGTACAGCAGCTCTTCATGATCTGTTTTCTGATTGTGTTGAGCATTGTCACTGTTTTTTTGAAAGATGAACCTGGAACTGTAAATGGCAGCATAAGTTGGTATCATTCTATTTAGGATCAAATTTCCATGTGACATCATACTATTTCCATGTGGCATCATCATACACTAAAGCATACACTGGTGATACATGTTCAGATTCTCAAGCATGATAGGGGCATTGGCAAAAAGCATGAGAGATGTGGGGGTATGAAATTGGGTTCAAAATGGATTAGCTTAGGACTTGCTCTTCATGATGGTGTTTCCTAGTGTTGTGTAATGTGGTGTGGCTCAGTTTAATAGTTTATGTAATGTGTATTAATAGATCAGTGTCATGTTTACTTTTGGAACTCACCCAGGATGAAGATAAATTGTCTCAATTCAGCACAGTTTCCAATTACAATGTGTTTAGAGCTGGAGCTTCAAAAGTTCTCCCTTCTCCTGAAACCTGCCACTTTTAGACTTCTTTTCTAATCAGCAAAACTTTCCAATTGACTATATACCTGTAGAAATTTTGGCACGCAGGCATCATGCTTAATCCAGATTCTTTGTGAAAGGCCTAAAATGAGATAATCCACATTAAATTCTCTTGTACATAAACAAAGCAAGTCAAGGTCATAAACTATTGGCGAGCTTCATAAAATCTTTGCCCTTCATTACCAGTGTGAAGGAAACTTAATATTTCTAACTTTCAAGGTCAGCAGCTTCTATTCCTCCGTAATTTTAGAGACTAATTTTTGCATAATACAACCCAGTTGGGTGAGAGTCCTTGAAGCTAATGAGAAGCATCATAATTATACTTGTTACATGAATGATCTCAAACACAAGCTCCGAAGCTCCCCATCGCAAGCTGCTTTCTCATACATCCCTGCAGTGTACTAACTGATTCTTCACTTGGTACTAGTCTAGCTAGTTGTTTGTTCCCTTGTACAAGCTCTAATACAAGTACCTGTAGTAGAGAGTATAGTCAGGGTAAGTCACAAATCTGGGAGTCCACGGAATCTCTTTGGGCTTGTCTTCAACTTTGGGTTTTTCCTCTTCTTTCTTTGGCTCCTCAACCTTGGGCTCCTGTTGCAACAGTTGAATCATCAAATTAAGTTACACCCAAAAACAAAAAAGAAGAGAAAATTCTCATTGGAAAATCAAAATAATTGTCTCAAATTGCATAGCAAAGGTAAAATTCTAGACATGTGTGCTTTCATATTGCTACAAGAAGTACAAGAAGTGATAGCTTGGTGCAGATAAATAAAATAACTAATTAAAAATCCTTTTCTTTACTTTACCTCTTTTTTGGGTTCTTCAGGCTTAGCTTCTTCTTTCTTTTCTTCAGGCTTTGCCGCTTCTTCCGCGGGTTTTGCCGCCTCTTCCGCGGGCTTTGCAGCCTCTTCTGCCGGTTTTGCCGCCTCTTCTGCCGGCTTTGCCGCTTCTTCCGCGGGTTTTGCCGCCTCTTCCGCGGGCTTTGCAGCCTCTTCTGCCGGCTTTGCCGCTTCTTCCGCGGGCTTTGCAGGTTCTTCTGCTGGCTTTGCAGCCTCTTCTGCAGGCTTTGCTTCTTCTTCTTTCTTTTCTTCCGCCGGTTTAGCCTCTTCTGCTGGTTTTGCTTCTTCTTCTTTCTTTTCTTCCGCTGGTTTAGCCTCTTCCGCTGGTTTCGCAGCTTCTTCTCCTTCTTTCTTTTCCTCCGGTTTAGCTGCCTCTTCGGCGGGCTTGGGTTCTTCCTTTTTCTCCTCTTCCGCCGGCTTGGGTGCAGCTTCCTCTTTCTTCTCCTCTTCTTTTTTCTCTTCTTCTACTTTGGGTTCTTCCTTCTTGGGTTCTATCTCTGCACGTTTGCCTGTTTTGCGGATGCGTCTCAGCACTTCATCTTTGTTCAAATTCCCTACCAATGTCACTTTCTGTCCCGGAAAATCTACATTATAGGAAAGCACTCCTGCAGCGCACAAACAAACCAAAAAAATAAACCCTTCGATCATGAAGATAATCATCGACCCATAAAGCTTCCTCTTAGCAGCTGATCAGAGCTTCATTCCAAGATGATCACACGGTAGCTAGCTGCTTCCATCATTATCGTATGAAACATCTGCACATCACGATCTCTTTGAGGCCTGATCTGCAGGACTCTGAGAGAGGCAGAAATTTTGTACCAGATATTTTCCTGACAGCTCTCCTGACAACTTCTGCACATCCTTCACAGTGCATCACCACCAACACTACCACCTCCTGTACACCATCATCAAGCCCCAAGTCCCAGCTTCCAACCCCACATTAGAACACTAGAAGATATGCAGACTAGCTGAGAGGTTTTCTAAATGAATCGGCAACGGCCAGGGCTAGCTTTGGACAGCAGGAATGATCCGATCCACTATGGAAAATCCCCACAGATGCAGGTAGAATTCTCTAAACCAGTTTGTAGGTCTCGAGCTGTACTCTACAGTTTCTTAGATCTTGTCGACACCTAGCATGAGTCGCAAATGACTCAGGACTACTGATCTAACAACAATCGCTGATGGAATTGAGAGTTGGCAAGGCGAATTGGTACTCGTCAGTCAAACCACAAGGCTACTGTCTACACCAGATCCCACCACTCAAAACTAGATCCAAAGAAGGGAAGAGAGTTGGAACCTCAAGCGTTGCAGTTGCCAACATTGTTGCGGCAGATCAGCGCCGGTTGTATTCTCACTTGTTGTCCGTCTGTCTACCTGTCTGTCTGCAGGCGTGAAGTGACCGCCGAGCTAACTTCAACTAATTTCAAAGAGCTAGCTACAAAGGGATTTCCAGAACCGTCCTTTCTTTCTACCACGATTTTCAGCTATCTTCGAATGCCCTCCGAACAGCTTCAACAACTGATCAGCTTCTTCATTGGATCATACCTCAAGGCTCAATCTTCGCTTCCCTGAAATTACTGCTGATTCAACCTGCACATGACGACTACCAAACGCAGCACTGATCAGCACAACTAGTAATGTACTCTCCCGTGAACTCTCCTAGCTTCTACCACTGGCAGAAGTACTAGCTTAGCTTACTAGTCGCGGGCCGGCACAACTGAGCTCATGTAGATCACATGAACCTTACTCAATTCTCTAGTAGATTCCTTGATTTGCAACCAGCTTGCACACTAGCTAGCAGCACCCATGAGCTGCAGGAGCAGCCCCTCCTCTCAGCGCCTACGAACTAACTGTTTTCCAAATGTGTGTGGCAAGGGACAAAACTGGGTCCCCACCTGCACATGACCTTCCTCATGCCCACCACTACCATGAATTTTGTAAACAAGCCAGGAAAGCAACCCAAAAAAAAAAAAGAGAAACGAAAAGGCAAAGCTAGCTAGCTACATGCAGCTGCAGACGGCTCAAGAAAGACATAACCCCCCCAAAGATGATGACCACCATCCAAATCATTCTTTCTTCCTTTCTCTAATTGTTATCCTCGCGAGTCAAATAATTCCTCCAACAATATTTATTATTTTCACAATCACCATGACCAGCTGATAAGTGTACTGCAGTCAGCTAGCTTACTACTACTACTACAAGGGTACCACTCCTGGCTAGCTACTGCCACTACAGCTGCCCCAGTCGCTAGCTAGCCAAACAATACAAAATTCTAATTCTAACAACATTTCTGCAACTCATGCCACTTACAACTTAATTAGTACATAATTATTATTATTATTAATCTCCTCATGTCTAATCCTCACGTAAATTAATTGCTGTACAACTCTGCAACTATTGTTGAATGAATCTTAGAAATGTGGATCAACTGGATCAAGTTGCAGGAAGGAAGTGGTTCTTCTGCAGCTCATGCAGCTCAAGTCCTGCAGTGTTTACTTACTTGGAAATTTATTATTAGCTGATCTACTAATCTGCTGCTGCGACAGATCCATTAATTAGCACTACAAAGATTAATATTCTTAATCAACATTTGTGGTATTGCTAATTTGATTATCTAGACTCATTAATCAGAAGTACAAATATTAATATTCTTAATCAACATTTTTGTATTGCTAATTAATAGTAGTAGTTGCTAGTGTGTTAATATTTTTTATATGACCACTTGTGATCAGATCAGATAGATCATCCGACTCATGATCGATCGGCAGCACTTGGCACTCGTCGTCGTCGTCTACATGATTCGAACCTGTCTCCTGGCCTTTCCCAGAAAATAGAAAATTCCCGTTGTCGGGGTTTGTTCTCCGATCAGAAACAGATTCATTCGGGGGCTTTACTTTGTTGTGTGCATTCGCGTGGGATTTGATTTTTGTTGTTTTTTCATCAACTCGGTCAAAATCTGTTGCATGCCCCAATTTGTTTTTGAGGGCAATTGTGGGGGGCGCCAGAATTTGGATTTTGCATTTTCATATCTATCTAGTCTATAGCCAAATTTGGCAAAATTTGGCAAAATTTTCTTGTGGCTGATCATCAATTTTGCTACAGCACAAAATTGGGGAAAAAAAAAAAAAACCCTGAATTTGGAAAGTTTTCTTTAGAAGTCACAAAATATTTTTTTTGAAGGCATATATAAAATTTGGAGCTGCACTGCATATTGAGTTCATCATAACATTTCCTCTAATTGAGGCTTTTAATTAACCTCTACTAAACATTGTAATAGCCTCAATAATAGGAAATTTGTAGTAACCTAAATCAACTAGCTTTTTTTATTTAACTAGCAAAATTTCGCCAAAAAAAGAAATTAAAAACTAAAAATTTGAAAATCAATTGATTTTGGAGGTTCTCAATCGCTAGAAGTGAGAAAAGAAATTATTGAAAATTGCCAGATTTATATAGTCGGTTTTTAGTGTGTAACCAATAATATAGAAAAATGATTAAAAATGTAACTTCATATTTGGATTAATAACCACATTTGGCTAAATCTTCCCTAGCAATGATTGTCACTTTCTCTACATAGTTTTACGGATGATAGCCACTTTAGCTCCAAACAAAAAATCCTCAAAAACCTCTGAGATCAACATCAATTGTCATACATCATAAGATTTCTTGGGAAAGTATACACCACAATCTTTGAAAGTAGGCTTAAGAAATACTTTGTTTAGGGAGAATGAAATTTCCCAGCCTGCCTCCAACCCTTAGTTAAATACTGCAGTAAGTCACCTTCTATTATATATTTGTATGAAAGGGGGACACCCAATTTGCCAATCACTATAATGATTGAGTATAACATAGCTGGGGTACCTAATGTTCAGTTTTTATCAAAATTCTTTACATGGTTTTTAGAAGTACTACATACAAAAAACTGATTTTAAATCAAATGGATCATTTGTATGTATACACCTTTGTGTCATATGTAAAGCATGACAAGTTCATAAATACACTGAGACATAATTACCAAAGCCAAGTTCTTCTCAACAAGACATTTCATAGAATAGGGTCCAACTAATTTAATAGGAGCCACACCCACACCCCTAGACTTGCGCTTTTTCACTATTTTTTTCAAATATATATTTGAATTTTTTTTAGTATATCAATTTTTTTCAATTTTTTAATGTTAAGGTTTGTATTAAGAATTTTCCAAAATTATGCCATTTAAGAAAATTCAAATTATTTTAAATGTGTTTTTATTGCTTTATTATCACTTAAAACATTGATTACACAACATAAAATATTAAAATATTTTTTATTTAGTAAATTGATTAAAATTTTTGTGAATATATATAATATTTCGTGTATAAAAAATGATTTTATTTTATTTTTACAATTTGAAATACACAAAATCAAGTAGTGGTTAGGATTGAACTAATAATACACGTTAATGTGATTACACCAAATGATGATATACATTTAAATGGTCCACAAATTCTATTTTATTTGAAACTTTGTTTAAAATTGGGAAGCAATGGTTATGAAAACCGTAAATACATACATGCACAACATTGGTGTTATTGGCTTAATGCTCCTAGTACACCATTATGGACTCTAGGAAATTGTTACCTTGGTGGCCTCAGGGCTAGAGTCTGTAGTAGGCCATCTACCTAGTGGAGATGTAGGAGTACCAAGACAAGGTTAATGATGATGGCATGTTACAGTATATAAAAGCAAGCCATCTACCAAGTCAAGGCCAAAAAAGTGCAAAAGACTAGTATAATGATGGCATACTGTATGGCTACAGTATATAAGCAGGCCATGTACCTAGTCTAGGCAGAGAAGTGCCAAGAATAAGTTTAATGAATGATATACACACATGCTAAGGCTACAGAGGTTCTAGCAGGCCATCTATCTAGTGGAATTAAGGCTGAGAATTGCCCTAGACTAGCTTAATGCTGCACATGCTACAGTCTGTAATCAGGTGAAAAAGTGGCAAGTAAGGCATATGAGGTCAAGGGCATTACCAGCATAAGAGTACCACCAGAGACAAACAGCTGAGTAGTATGGTGCTCGCATTCTGGTTATGACACACTTAACTGAGGCTGTTACATAGCATAAAACAACTGCCTCCCCTCGATTGATTTGTATGGATGAACATTTCAGAATGTAAGATCTCTACAGTACTGTAACCCGAGTGAATCTTACCCCCTTTTTTTTTTCCTTTTTAATGTGAGCTCAAAATACACTGTGAAATTTCTGGCAGTGCTTTATAGTGGTGAATATTGTACTTGGTCAAAGTTGCTACTTACTTCTTTAACTATTATAAGCTACTTATATGGTGAGCTACGCCATTTATGAGCTTGATAACAAAAGCCACACGCTTTACTGATGACCTCCTTGCTTATATGGGGTTGATAAGAACAACCCTGAACAACCCCGAGGTAGTAATATACTGAAGATGTTGAATCGGCCAAAGAAATTGAATGCAGTCAGTACAAAAAGAACTGATGTGATTTTTTTCCCCAGTCTGCCCTTAGCCCCATTTGTTTTTACCTTGTGATACCTACTCACGGTTTGAGTCGATGTTATTGCATGTTTTGGACATGTTATGAGTATTAAGGGTATGTAACATGTCACTGGATATGTTATGCATGTTTTGAACATGTTCTGAGTATTAAGTGTATGTAACATGTCACTGGGCATGTTATGTGCCTTTTGGAACATTCGTAACATGGAAGGTTATGAGTGCAAAACATGCACTGGATATCACCCAATTTGTTCTAGAAAATATGAATGGGGGCAAAGGGCCAACAACTGTGGGGAAAAAATCATAGCAATACTTTTGTACTGACTGCATTCAATGCCTTTGGTCGATTTAACAATTTTTTTTTGTAATATACCTATGGGGATCAGCAGCTGCCCTTTTCCAAATAATTAAAATATCAGCAAACTTTCTCATAAAATTTTGACAAATGATATGTGACAAAATCTATTTGCCTTTTCCTGGCCTAGTGCAGGCAGGCAGGGTGAAGACTCGTTCCAACTGAAATATCTCAATGCAAACAATAGTAAAGCACTAGTCTAGTAGAGAGAGAGAGAGAGAGAGAGAGAGAGATGTATTAAAATAATAACACCTTCCCGGATCAAACCAGACAGGGTGATCCCCTTGTCTGCACCAAAAACAGCTTGTGGATGGGTATTGAGCTAGTGAACAATGTTGAACAGGTAGGAGGAAAAAAAAGCTGCTGAGCTTGCTAGCTAGCTAGCTGCCAGACTCATCTCCAAAGGCTGTGATTGATGATCTAGTTGGAATACATATATATTACACGCAGTGTTGCACATCTTTCATGTACTGCAAAATTAGATACACATGAAAGCTAGCTAGGGGACAGTAATGATATATTGTGCACCCCCCATATTTCAGAAAAGATTTGACTGCCAAAAGTGTCGAGATTTGCGCCCCCTGATGAGGAGGCTACATCCATCCATATCACTTACTTATCTTTGATTCATGTAACTACAAAAAAAGAGGGTACACATGATTGAAGTGATTTGAATAAGGAAATTTTCCCCATCGACTATCTCTCCATCATATTATCATACTCAAGCTCTTTTTGAAGATGCCGGCCCACTGAGTTCCGGTCTTGAGTTCTTCACCCCTGGGAAAACATTATGAATACTAGACTAGTCTAATTCTGTGTACAGAAGCATCTACAAGCTAGCTAGCTACTTGTGGAGAAGTCCATGAGGATCTGCACTCTAGGAGTACTAGCTACTACCACCCATCGATAGTAAGAATAATGAGCAGTATAATTACATATTTTCCTAAGAAAGAATTTACACCATGATGTTGCCCTTCAGGAACAAGTTTTTACATGCAGCTGATCAAACAGTCCCCAGTGATCTTGTGAATTCTAGTGATGATGATTCATTTGGAGCTGGTTTAGGTCGGACGACTATAGTCCAAGAGTATTTGTTCATACCAAATTTCAGCCTAGAATCTGTTTAGCCCATTACCAAGTAAAGAGGCATGGAAAAATGGCTTTTCTAATCTATGTCTCTTTGAAGTTTATTTTTTGTTTTTGTTTTTCTTCCAACTCCATATTCATGAGCTGCTGATTTTCAATACCTTCTCCAACAAATTTGCATCCATTTCTTTTCAATTGCAATGGGTGCAGAGCCCCAAGTTTGTAATCATGATGGGTATTACAAGTTTCAATTAATTCAAGCTCCATAAAAACCCGGAGGCCTTCTTATAAATGCGGATCAAATTATTAGACTTCCAAGGCCTTTATTTCCAGGAATATTATTGTTGCATCAAGCTAGCTCATTGATCTCAAGTTAGACATGAGAGGAATTAAACATGACTTGATCACGCAAATCACGTACTAATTAACACTGACCCATGATTACATAGATCATGAGTTACACATATTTAGTCTCAAGCTGCAAGAAAAAAGACTGCTTGAAAATTGGAGAGTCAATGATCGTGATCATGATCCTGCACGTAGACAATTGTGCATGCAGAGGTAAAATGGATCGACGACGACAAATTGCAAAACAGCAGTCCGCACTAGTCCACTGCGATCTACCAGACTTAATTTAAACAAGATGCAGCCAAGGACAGTATGTTAGCTTTCTCTCAAAGAGACATCACCAAGGACAGTAAGTTAGCTAAAGCTTGCGACTGGAACGTTTGAATTCACGTTCTCATGCAGCGATGCAATTAGGCTACATAATTTGGGCTACACATGGTTGGGTTGTATAATCTTACTAAATTATTGACATGGCTTATTATAATGAGGATTTGCAAAGAAAGAAGATTTAAAACACGATCTTGTTGAAAACCCCAATTCCAACAATTGGATCTAGTATTATAGTAATAAGAAAAACCCCAGATCATCATGATCCGCTCTTGAAACTTTGACCCCGTCGGCGTCATGTGTTATGTGCATTCATTCTTCAAACCATAAGATCAGAATTACTAGTTTGAACACTGCAACCCATTTTAGGACAGTTCAGCATGATTGTGAATTACTACACAGCATGAAATAGTAGTGCACAGATTAACAAAGAGATGCAGCTAGCTGTCTGTACATGCCCAGACCATGATCACTCTATGACATAATATTTTTTGTATTGAATCATATTTGTAGAAGCAGAATTGTTCTAGGGTTTTGGGGTTTGAGGTTAGGGCTTCTAGGTTTAATGTTAGGGTTTAGGGTTTGGGTTTGAGGGTTTAGGGAGAGTAGTAAAGCTTGCCAGCCTCAAATTTGTCCTTGTTATTGATTTCTAGACAGTATGCTTAGAGACTACTATGCTTAGACAAAAACTCTTTTCTTTTCAACCTCTTCTGATGATCAACAGGATTCTTTGGGTCCACCAAAAATCAGGTAGCTGGTCTTTCACCCATTTCTTCTTCTGCATGTGACCTTAATTTAGGGTTGAGTCCAAAGAGAAAAGGAGAAGAAGAAGGCCTGAGTGACAACCCTAAAAGTGGGAGCCGTTTCACTTGGGGAAAAAATGTTCCAACCTCCATAGAGTGCAACCAATGAGAATGGTGGTTTTGAATTTTGGTTGTGCAATATTGCTGTGAAAATGCCGTGTTGTGGGCAGATGGCGACCAAAAATTTTGGGTGCCATTTGGGCAGCTAATTAACATGATCAAAATGTTAATTAGATTAACTTTTTTAGTTTGCAAATGATCCTATCTTGAAAAAATCTTCTTGAAAGTATTGAACAATAAGGATCTATTAAAAATTAACGATAAGATTTTGAAAAGTTGTTGTCACAAGCTCATGAAACCACAAAAAAGGCGATACTCATTTACAAGCTAGACTATCCATAAATGGTCATCCCAATGCAAATGTTTTTTTATATCATTGTGGATCCATAGTTCCAAATCAAATGACTTTTCAAGTAATCTCATGAATGTACTTATCTAGTCTTCATGAATATGAACTCATCATATATGATTTCTCTATAATCTGTACATAAGTACAATCATGAGATTACTTGAAAACTTACATTTTCCATCAAATGGGGGACGTTTTGGTATTATGCATGGACTCTAGGATTATGCAATACATAAAATATTTATAAATGGATCCATCATATTTATAATTTATAATCAAATCATCTTCTAACCAAAATTGATAACTATTGTTAAAATTTCAAAATTAGGGTTTGCAAGGTGAATGCAAGAAAAGAGGAGCCATGGGTGCCACAGCCATGTAATCCTTTTTGAGTACTACATTTTACACATAGTATTCATGTGTTGGTTTATTATGCATTTTTCATACAATTTTTTAAAACTAAATATCAATTTTGTGGCCAAATAGGACCCATAATATAATAAAACTTTTTAAAAAAATCATCGAGCTTTACATTATAATCAATTGTACCTTTTCAGCACTATCAGAATACACTTCAACAAAACCATATTAGCAACTGCATATTTGCCATAAATGGCTAAAATGCAAATACTAGGTAGCAAAATATGGTGTGCACACATAAATGCCAAAATGAATCTAACAAAAACATGATGTGTATGTAACAACTTCCAATTGAGGTGTGCATTTCAAAACAATTTAATTATAACATGTGAAAACCATGAACACAAATTGTAGACACAAGTTTCAACAAATTTACATTGCAAGTTCCACCCAAAGTAATGTTAGTTGAACTCATTCCGAAGGTAATGAGTTGCCTTCCACATGCATTATACTTGTTCAGGGTTATATCATCAAAATTCCCAAATGCCCAATTTATGGGCCTTCTCAAAAAAAAAAAGTGGACTATGATGGATGAATTTCATCCATAAACAAGAAACAAAACTCCATGGATTATAATATCAATTATTACTTTTTTGTAATCAAGTATAAGAGTTTCAAACATATAGTCTTCAATGTATGTTAATATGGTCAATGAATGTCAACTATGATAACTACTCAAGGTTGATAATGTAGCCACAAACTATCAATATACAAATTATTAATGGAATGTTCAAAGCTTGAAATGCAATTTCAAATTGAAATTGTCATTCTCAGATTTTAAGGCCAATTTTTTTTGTTGAAATAGAGATCAAAACTACAAAATTTTAAAGTAATGTTTGATGAACATCAATAAAAACCAATTAAGCCCCAAAGAAAATTGACATTGATGAATGGAAGATAGAATATCCCAATTGAGAGTAACTTGAATCTTCCGAAGGTCCATGTGGACTCTATCACTAAAAATGGCAAACTGAAAAAATTCAATATTTTCTGTTTTTTGAAATAAGATGTTGCAACTTGTCCATTGAGTTTTTCAAGACCTCATGTCTTTTAAACAAGTTGTAAATTATGTTTATGTGTTGGGTTTGAGATGAGAGGAAGCCTTTCACAACACGTGATGCATCAAAATTTAATGTTTCAAGGTTTGTATATTTGTACCTATCCAATTTAGCATCTTCATTCCCCAAATCAGTGTTTCGTTTTGTCAATTTTGCAATGTAGCCAAAGTGGTGATGATCCACATGAAAATTTAGTCAAATTTGGCTACAAGCCAAAATATGAAAATATAATTTTAAAAACATCTTTCTATATTTTTGCTACATACTTGAACATGTAAAAAAAATTGACAATTTAAAAAAAAATTTGGTTGAATTCTGGGTATTGAAAACCTCAAAAAGGACTTGATTTTAGCACTTAATTTTCAATATAGCTTTTTGGCTATATATAGCTAGTGAAAAAAAAAAATTCCCCAAATTGACAACAAAAGTTGAAACATTTGTAAGTGAAGTGGCACAATGTTTGCTAGGCATGCACAAATAACATGACAATGTAATTTTCCATTGTACAAATGAAGGCTAATTTGTAAACTACCATTATGTTCCTTGTACATGAATCATTTTTTCCTTACTTAGCATAAGATACTTTTTGCTACAACATCCAAATGGATGGATGGATGGATGGATGTTAGAGTTGTAATTTTTTCTTATACTAAAGCCAGTTTTTAAGGATAACTTTTACATTGTTGGAAAAGTCTAGTATGTGATTGAGCAACTAGCAAAACTTGACACGTGCTCTCAAGCTTGTCTTTTGGTTTTGGTGGTTATAATTTCTTGTTTTAGTATGATATAATTCTCAAAAATTGGGTAACATATTCTTTAGCTCCTTGGGATTGAGAAAAGGGGTCTAAAAACTTTAAAATGATTAGGACAAAGTGACTTGCTTCACAAGCATTTCTTGGTCATCTCAATTGCATGAATAAACTTAGTGTAGTCTTGAGTTGCAAAATTCAACCCACATATATTTCACAACAACTTAAAGCTTTACGTTCCCACAAGGATTACATCAAAGTGGGAATTACCATTTGAAGAATATGAAGGTTAATTGAGTCATTAAGAAACAAGTAATAGCCCTTCATTATAGAGTATTCATGATATGCCTCCAAAGGCTTGCCAAATGATATTGAAAGTAACTTGCTAATATGGTGTATGACAAAAGGCTTTTGACCTTGAGGCATGTTCCCATGCAACCTTTTTGTCTAGGCATGACAAATTAGGACTATCACATAAACAAATTAAATAAGAAGATGATTAGTGTAGTTGGAGTCAAAATTATAACATATGATAATTATAAACTCCCATTGGAGTAATCATGATTTAAATTTAAATGAGGCACCACTTTCTTCCTTATAGCATACGATATAACTCTATAAGAAGCCTTAATTGAAATGGTGAATTATCAATTTGTTGCATGACACATTTTTTATTTCAATATGCTAAAACTTCAAACAACCATAACTCCCCAAAAAAAGAATAGTAAATTGGACATGTGAGTCATTTTCTTAAGCCTTTGAAAAAAACCTTCAAATGGCATATAAAATATAGAATTCATATTTGACAATACTTTCCCCTTCAAGAATTGCACTTTCAATGTGTAAGGTATTTAGGTTGAACACTTGGACTCTTGAATCTTCAAACCTTTCTACAAGTTGGGAAACAACTTTTGTTTTGGGCATGTGAATCCAACTTCTTATAGTGCTTTTCAAGAATGAAGGAATGTCAATGAGTGATAAGACAAATGTGGTGGAACATAATTGAATGAAGAATATGATGTTATCACGATTATAAATCAAAAGATTGAAAAAATCATTAACTAGTGGATCATACTACATGTATCTATACTTGTGTGGTGGAAAGGGTTAAATATGAAACTATTTTAAGAGCTTTTGGAGTTTGCCACTAATTCAATGAACCTTCTTCTTACATGATTTTTAAAATATCAATTATGAATATGGATGTTGATGGATCAATTTGTCAATTGTGAATGCATGCTAGCCATCATTCATGGATGCAATTCATCCATCTAGATGAATATTAGATTTAAATACAAAGATATCACATTCATTATTTCTATGAACATTCAAAACCTTTTCGGATCCTCTATTTCAGACTTTCAAATCATATTTGAATAGTGATTAAAGTTATAGCTTGTAAAATGATAATGCACCTTGGTTATACACTTTGATGAAATTGCACATTAGCACTCAACTATGCATATAATTTTCACATGTTCAACATAAACAACCATTGGATGACCTTACAAGTTAGGTGTGACATGTTGATTGCATGTATCAATGGACCCCACCCGGCCTCTTGCCACAAATGCCAAAAACCTTGGGCAATGAATGCATAACAATTTGACCCACTTGAATTTGGGTGGTCACAACTTTCTATCCCCTTTTGTGGATTTTGACAATTTCAAATTTTGCAAGTTCACTTGAACTTGGTGGTCTTCTTATTCATAAAATTCATTTGTACTACATTTGGAAACAATGACAAACCCCCATTGTGTAATGCCACACTAGGGGTTTTCTTTCTCTTAGTTTAATAGAAGGCTTTGTGCACTATTTTATTTTGCCAACAAACATGAGGAAAGGTAGGTGCCAAGTGTTGTGGCAAGTGTCATTTGACATGGATGGAATATGGACGAAAGATAAATGATAAATGAATGGATGAAATGTTTGGATGATTAAAATAATGGATGAAAAGAACCTACATGAATGATGAATGAAAAATGTGTGAATGATGGATGATTTTTGAATGAATGAAAATCATTGGATGAATGATGGATGGATGGATGATTATCAAATGAATGGAAATTAGTAGATGACTTATGGATGGATGTTGGATGAATGAGTTGTATTGACATGAATGTTCATTCAAGGATGGATGATTTTCATTGGTATGTAATCACCATACATTGAATCATGCCGGCATGCAAAATTAAAGGTGAGTTCACACAAAGGGGTGATCATATCTCAAAGTTAGGCCCTATGATCTATCCGAGTGGTAGGACTTATTGCAACCCTATTCACACATACATACCTAGTAGTTACCAATGATTAGTAACTAAACATTACCTCTATTCACACATAGGAGTATGATGATTGAACAAATTACAAATAACTACTGTAGTACCTTGGCAGCAGGCTTTTCCACGTGTTTTTGTTAAATAATTAAATAATTTTGAAATTTTTATTTTGACAAATAGAATATTCTTGAAGATTTAATGTTTCCCTTCACAATTTAATTTTTTTTTTGGGGGGGTCTTTTTTTAAAATCTGAAAATAATATAATTACAGAATGATTCGGACAATTTGTGATGATAGTGGAGTTGAGGTCGGGACCAGTGTTGAGCGGTTCTTTGAGCCAACATCGGTTCTTCGCTGGTTATCAGACCAGTTATATAGGTATATAAATGATGGTTCTCATTTTCTGAAACCCTCACCCTTGGAATCAAATTGACAAATAATTTAATTTTTTAGTACTTGCCCCTCAAAACCAAGCCAGAATTTTTCTTGAAAGTCAAAGAACCGCCGGTTCTTTTATGAAAAGCATCGGCTTTTGAAACACCAAGAACCAGAGGTTCTTTTCAAAAAATCAAAGAACCACAAACACTGGTAGTAGATACTTGAAACCAATAGACCTCTAAACTATGGTTTATCACTCTAGTTTCCAAACTGGTCAAATATGACCACCAATAGGGGTTTGGAAACCCACATGTTGGAGTTGATCTTATCACCTTGCCTATCAACTATGGTCCAGTTTCCATGTGACCCACTACTATACCCAAGTAATTATATCTAGTAATAATAATAAAAGAGTGATTAAATGGTGTTTCCATTACATTAGTGTCAGATCATGAAGTACTATTTCTTGAATCTTCCTTGGCTTAACGCCCTAGACTTGGTTCTCCCAACCACCCAACAACCACATTTCAATAGCAACACTATTTCTTCATGTACTTACTGACATGTGTGCCCAATGGGTTCTTAGCTTGCTAAGAGTGGTACACTATTGTGATATTAGAGTTATCTGTAAAGTCAAGCGAACTAAAGGGCCGCAAGTAAATGGCCAGTTTTGGCATAAGAGGACATCAAACATGTAACTGGGATTGAAATTTTTGACGAAACAAAATAACTGGGACCCAAACTAGCTTTTCCACCAATTTTTAGGTAGTAAAAACTGAGTTTCATCCTCTCTTTCCTCTTTCCTAGAGGGCCTCCACACTGCTGCTACACATATTTTCACTGCTCCTACCTATACAACTACTGTAATTAGTCTCAAACCTTCTGGCATTAAATGCTGAGTTTCAGCATTTCATACTGAGATTTAATAAAATTTCATTACTTTGCGGATACCACTGAAAGAGGGGATAGGGGGTGAAAGACAGGGTGACTTTACATATAACTTTATTGTTCTTAAAAGTTTAAAGGCCAAAGGATAAATTGGTGGTGCATGTTGATGATGTGATTAGCAAAAGAAAAAACAAAGAACGACATGGGAAAGATTTTTTGACCATATTTTCAGCTATTCCTTAGTTAATCTTAGAGTCGGTGTAGTGACCAGGTGAGCCAAGTGGAAACTGGCCTAAACCCTAAATCACTACATGTCAGCCACTATATTCAAGCACATGCAAACAAAAAATATACTCTGCCATAGTACCTTGACAGCTTAGTCACTAATTATATTATATTCAGAAATATTCAAGTTTCAAGGAGAAAATTGTAAAATTCAAAGAAATTTTTCTTTGAAAGAACATATAGAACATTTAAGGAATATATTTTTTTTCAACATGAAAATTCAAAATTAATTAATAGTTTCCAAAACTCCCATACCTGCCTATTGTGAAGGGGAAGTTGAACCCTAAGTTTTTGCAACAATGCTTAACAATATAAATATATACTGGGTGTTGGACATTGACCTTATTGTACAGAGATAAGGGTCATAATAATATTTTAGTGACAATGATTCATCGAAGCTGGTTTACGGAGGACAACTTTAGGTTTCATAAATAGTAGTTGTCACTTGGACAATTCCAAACTGGAATTTGTTTAGCCCATTCCGAGCAAAGAGGCATGAAAAAATGTTTTTTCAAATGTGTCTTTTTAAAAAAAATTTAAATTCACAAAAAAAAAATTCAATATTTTCTCCACCAATTTGTATCTCATCTCTTTTCAATTGAATTTGAATTCAATTTAAGTTGGATGGCAATGTGTGCTCTAATCCTCTTAGAGTGCAACAAGGATTCTCCCTCTTTGAATTAAAAAATTGGGTTGTGAAAATTATGGGTAGTGACTAGTCACCTTAGTAGTAGTACCTGGGCCAATTTGACATTAAATACATTATTTTCAGAAAATTTGAAATTTTCAAAAAAAAAATTTTCAGAAATATTTTTTCTTGAAGGAAAATAAAGAATCTGATGAAATATTTGGGAAAACACCATTGGTGAAAATGGAATCCTCAAAATTAATTAATTAATTAATTATTTGGCAAACATGTGTCAAAGTGGCCAAAGTATAAGTGAACCCTTGATATCTTTGCCACCTTTGTTTATTACTTCTTCATGATACACCTAATCTTGGGCAAAGAATACGGGATATACAAGATGCTTTTGGAAACATGTAACTTGAATGTTCTTCGAGATGCTTCTATATACATTGTTGGGTTTTGGAAGCATGTAAGTTGAATGTTGGAGATGCTTCTATGTACATTGTTGGGCACTCTTGTTCAATGAACCCATGACCTTATCTTTTTTCCTTTTGTTGGCACATGGCTTGAAGAAAACCCATCTAACAAATTGTCTCACGGGCTCATAAAATTCTCAATATACCACCCATTTGTAGAATTTTGGCAAGGATGCATCCCATTGGGGCACTTAAAACTTTTTTTCTTCTCTCCAACTTTGTTCAAGACACTACTATTCTTTAGGTATTCCCAAAGAATAGATTGCACCACTCATTGCTTCTCTTAATGGAGACCTAATGGGGGGGGACGGGGGGTAATTTGCAAGAGAGATGTAGTGAAGGATTTGGAATTCGAGGTTCAAATGGTCAAAAAAAATCGATTGCCAATTCAAACCTAAAACTTGGTCGGCTGAAAGTAAGAAATTTACCAATAAACCCACCGTCACGACCAAAAAAAAGGACTCCCAAAGTCCAACATGTAATTGCCCAAATAACAAGGCCTTCCATTGCATAACAACCAAGGAGCTTCATCAGCTTTAATGGTGAAGATGTACTCCAATCAAATAGTCATCAAGGTTCCAAGCAAAGCAAAAGGCTTGCACTAGAGGGAAATTCTTTCCATGAAACCCTTGGCCCCAACACGAGCTTGGAAGTTGAAACTATACTTGGGGAGGTCCCCCAAATGACAAAGGCATTAGGCATTTTTCCAATGAGGTTGTTAGGTTCTAGTCTTAAAAGGAGTGAAGGATCTACATGCAGAATGGCCATTTAACTTAACCTTGATGACCAGGTCCTTGAAGACAAAAGGGGGACATGTAGTTTGCCAGCAAAAAAAGTATGACTAGGCCTAACCTGAGTTAAGTACACCAGGTTAAAGCTATTTTACGGATAAGTTTAATGTGAAAATTGTCGTTTCTTTTTTAACTTTTTGTTATAATCATATCAGCATCTTCTTGATGAATTTTTTCATAATTTTAAAAAAAAAAACATTCCAGCATTTTTTTAAAAAAAATTCTTGAAAATTCAATTACAATAAAGGTGGGGGGAAAAAAAATCAGGAAATGGGTACAAACAAGTGTGAAGAATTTCAGGTATTTCGGGCAGCTAATTAATGAAAAATAAATCAACATTTATTGATAAATAAATAAAATTTGGGGAATGGTAAAGGTATTAGTAAGTAAGTGGGGGAAGCTTGCTTTGGAACACTTGGTCCAAGGCTATGGTGGGGTCTTTCACATGAGGACATATGGCACCACCCATGTGGGTCGGTGGCCCTTTTCCGTTCTCATTTTTTCTGCCCTTTTCCTATCTCACCTGCCCCCCCAAAAAAAAATCTTTTGGGGGCAGGTGGGGTGGGGCAAGTCAACCGTGGTTAGTTGGATTAACAACACGTAGGGGCATACAAAAAAATTTAGTTAAAAAAGCGTCACCTTTGAAACTCCAAACACCCAAAACGGCTAATTGAGGAATTACAAGCTCCACCCAAAGCACAATACTTAACTTGGATAGAGTTAGTAAATTAGATTTGAAGCAATTAAATCTACATAGGATCCAATGCTTGTAAAAGGAATTGCACGACAAAATGACGATGCTTGTTTAATTGTTTATCAATTGCATTTAAATGGTCTCTTGTGTTACATTTTCTCATTCTTTCATGTTTATGGGTGAAAATTGAGAAATGATTAGTACAACATTTAGGGTTTAGGGTTTAAAGCTTGCTAGAAGCCCAAGTGAAAGGTATCGGTGGAACTCCTCTTATGATTTGAAATATTTGAAAGAAATTTGACAAGTGATTGGATAAAATGATGGAAATAAAATCCAATCACTTGTCAAATTTCTTTGAAATATTTCAAATCGTAAGAGGAGTCAAGGCTCAAAGCACATAAATGGCTTTTTTATGTGTAGGGTGAGGAAGCCCAAGGGTGATTGACATTCCCAAAGTAAGGGGGCATAAGACAAAGTGATAGTTGAGTCGAGCCTTGCAAGTTGAGAATGTCCCCTCACCCATGGGCTTTACGCATTGTAAAGCACAAGCCAAAAGTCATCGTAATATAAACATATGTAGATCACAAGGTGTAAGAGGAGGGTTTAAAAACCTAATCGTTCAAAGTAGGAAGGACCTTACACCTATAAGTAAGCATCATGTTCCTCTCACTCTTAGGAGTGGCAGTGTAAGATCCTCCGATCCTCCTCTTTTCTAGGAGGGTGGGATATTTGTGGGTTTAGGGTTTAGGGTATTGTGGAGATAAGAGAGAGGATATTTGTGGGTTTAGGGTTTTAGGGTATTGTGGAGATAAGGGAGGGATATTTGTGGGTTTAGGGTTTAGGGT
>Ga0116227_10008167_pt1 | contig 19924 bp, 6 predicted proteins | sample S1TSphgellanicum_FD_89693 | JGI IMG/M metagenome (GOLD analysis project Ga0116227, IMG submission 89693) | Host-associated microbial communities from peat moss isolated from Minnesota, USA - S1T2_Fb - Sphagnum magellanicum MG | ecosystem: Host-associated > Plants > Peat moss > Unclassified... | reverse complement strand
GAATATACAAGGATTCTAGGATTATAGGAATTGGTCTCTCCAAAATCCATCCATAAAAAGTTCTTGATCCCAAGACCTATTTAACCTTTGATGAACAACCCAACAACTCCCACTCCAACTATAAGATCTAATTTCATTCCTACTACCTATCATGTACAATAGATTTTCAACTAGATTGTTATAAGATACAACTAAACCATCTTTATGTTTTTTTTTGTTTAAACTTTAGAATTTGTGAGATTCAAAGTTTAATCCTCACCCCTTTCAAAGTTTTGAAATATCTTTACACAAATCAATTTTCAACTGAATGGATTTCTGAAAGATAAACTTTTTGAATTTGATGTTTTTTAAAAACATAATTGGATGCATAGAATGTATTCCTATTTTCCACTTAATGCATTGTAAATCTCTTGCAATTTTTTTCTTTAATCTTAATGAAATTTTTTATTTGAAATTCTCAAGCATGAATACTATGTCAATACCAAGGTGTTTTTTCTTCAAACTTTTCAACTATGTTCATTAGTGAGGATCTACAACATTAATTGACATCAAATTGTGATTGTCCTAGGTGGATGTAGCCATTTTACAAATGTGCTACTACAAGTGTTGACCTATGAAGTCCCCAGGTCTAGATGTAGCTAATTTGATTATTTTTATTCCAAAAACTAATTAAAAAACCTTCCAAACCACAATTTTTTCATTTTCTGAAAAACAATTCACCATGCCACAAAAAAGAACACTAGTCATGACATTGATGTTGATCAATAAATTGAAATTGTCAAAAACTTGCCATTTGAATAAGGTTTGTCATGTGTAATTGAAATCAATTATCAATGTAGAAAATCCATCCATTGATGCCAAGACTATGATGTGCACTTCAATCCAAAGAATGTTTATAAAAATTATGTATACAAAATGTTGTTGTTCCCAGACTTGTTGAAGTTCAACTATCACATAAATGTTTTCATCAAGTTGACCTTAACCTCCAATGATTGTTTAATAAAAAACTTGACATATTAGTAAACTTCCTATAGCTTTATATAAGAATGCACACAAATTGGGGACATTCAATGCATTTATTGGGAATGGCGAATGTCGAATTGTAGAAGGATGCATTAGCTTTTCCTTGATACATTGGTTCTAGTGGGAAACCTATTATCGACCACTAGTGGTTGGATAGGACTTGGGTTACCAATGATAATGCATGGGCACATTATGGAAAAAATTGTGTATCAAAATCACATTGCCTTGCAACTAAAGCTCCAAAACAACTAACATACAATTACATTACAACTACAACATGAAAATATAAGCAATCAATAAAATAAATGCCACATCAAAAAATGAAAGAAATGTAATGTAGTTGTAACTTAGTTGTAAATAAGACATATATGTAATGTACACACCATACATTCCAATGTAACCAATCATGTTTGACCTTTTGGCAAGTTGCATTTCAATTGAGTGTAACAATTAAAGTACAACTATTGTAAATTAACACCCAATCAGTAACTACGTTGCAACTAATGAACAACATTGACACATAAATCATGTCACATGTACACATTTTCACCACTTATTAAATATAACACTTACAAATATTTATCAACTATTATTTCCATTGATACAACTAGTTCTACCATTATGTTACCACTGTAGAAATATTATTTTTTTATTATTTTGTGACTATTGTTCAACTATTAATAAATTAATAACTTAAAAAATACATATTTAATCCTCAATACTTAATTATGAATTCATTTTTCAATAATTTATTAACTATTACATATTATTTAATATTTAATATATTTAATTACTATGAAATAATTATTTAAATTAAATAATTACATCACAACAATGTCACGAAATTTTAATAGAATCCTATGAAAATCGTAAAATGATATGTCTATGCAACATCCATGGGCTTCAAAGTGTAAAAAACACATGAAAAATGTATATATTATTTTTATATAAATTATATGTCTTTTTTACTTGTGATGTTTTGATGGGAAATACGTACATATTGACCATATCACAGAATTCATGTACTTTTTGTAGGAACTTATGAAAATCAAATTTCACACAAAATTTGTATAAACCTATGAAGCCTGATAAGTTTGTGATGTAATAGTTAGTTTGAATTAATTAATTTAATTCAAAAATATTTTCATTGAGTCAAAAAATTAATTTATTAATAATTAACTAACTAAATAATTTTTAAAATATATTTATTAATAAAAAATATTTAGCTCAAATAGATAATCATTAATTAAAAATCAAATAATTAATTATTTGATAACTATGTCTTCTACCCAAATTCATATTTAATTTTAAATCTTTAATAATGAATTTTTTTCAATAATTTATTAATTATTAATTATTATATATAATTATCAGATAATTACCTATTAAGTTGTCCAATTTACAAAATAAAAAATGAACACAAAAAATGTGGGAGAAAAGAATTTAATTAGAGTTCAATGTGTAATTAGTGTGCAACAAAAAAATTTGACCCATATGTTTTGTCCTTGAATTTCGTTTCACAAGCTATATTTTTAAAATGTCATTTCTTGTGTGTTCACATTAGAATACATGGGTCAATTTGGGATGAACTCAAAAAAATTTAACCCTAAACACAAAACATAAAATAAAATAAATATTTACATGGCTACTCTTTATTTTTCTTACCCTTTTGCCTTCCTACCTACTTGCTTACTTAGGTAGGTAAATAGGTACCTAGGACCTACCACCCTACCTGATTATGCATATGTATCGACCTATTTAACTTTTTTTTTTAAAACAATTCAAAATTGAATTAATATGCCACTTGACAACTTTTAATTGCACCATGTGTCACAATCTAAGACCATATAAAATGAATAATCATAATGGATGGTGGAGATCAATATTTCAAAAAAAAAATAATTTTCACCCAAAAATCCCCATAATGCCATGTCTCAAAATTTCAAAGATCAATGAAGAGTAACATCATGCTAATTTTACAATTGTACATAGTTGCCAACTAGTTGCATTAAAATTGCACAATAATTATTCCTACATAGTTGTAATTGAGTTGCAAGAGTTGCATATGTAACACCCATGCTCGTATCATTTGCATACAACTATCATGAAGAAGATTCATTTGATTAACATTAAAAAGCCAATACGCTAATCACTAGACCATGTCAAGTTCACATAACCACATATGTAGAACATACACTACCTTCACCAAGGTTTTAATTTGCCATAGTCATCATTTAGACAACCACTTACCCTTGATCTTGGATTAGATCTAATCCTACACCATTGTGTCATAAAGCTTTGGATCTTGACATACATCTTAACATACAACATACAACACACAAACATTTGAGTTTGGGAGGGATGGATCATGTATCTTGTCCCACATATGTTACTGAATGATAATATGATGGAGCTTTCCATTTTGTCCTTCAATGTGTGCTTCTAATGTTGCACATTAATCTACCATAAAAAATGAGAAAGATAATAAATGGCCTTTGGACTTAGTTTTCCCCCATACCCATGGTAACCAAACAATTATGCATATTTATTTGTATGTCACTAGGATGGCATTTCACTATCACTCCCACCCTCAAGTGATTTAAATGTCACCAAAGCATAGTCACTATATGTATGTCATTACATTGCACCCATGCTTTAATCACTTGCAAAGGTTTCTAAACCTATGGAAATGACTCAAAAATCACTTAAATAATTATCACTTTGAACCCACTCAACATTTGACACCATGACTTTAATCACCTAACTAAAGGTGATTAGATGGCTTGCATCACTAGATCTAAAAGCCCTAAATCTTATGTCATTAGAGTTACCCAAGGTTTTTTATATATACATATTATCTCCTATACATAATGAACTTCCATACATGTGTATTTTCTATTGTAATATTTTATATTGTCCTACTTGTTGCTAAGGGTCAAATTTGAGTGATTATGTCATCCTAAAGTCTAGTGTTGCATATATGTGTGCACATATATGTGCATCCTAAAGGTATGTGTTCCATATAGATATTTGAAAAATCATATTGTTTTTTTATGTAGTTACAAATTGTAAACCTTAATTGTGCCATGTCCAAGTGTGAGTTGAAGCAAGAAATTCTAAATCTTTTGAATATGGCAAAAAACTAGCAACAAGAAAGTTTAAATGTTATAATTCAAATTTTAGATGCTAAAGGAATGCCCAACACTTCATTTAGTTGCACTTCTGCCTTGGTAACACTTTGCAACACATACACTAGGTACATGTGCATGGAGTTTAAGGTACAAAAGTTCTAAACCTACTATCATAAAATTTCAAACCTTGTAGAATACCTTGTAGGGTTCAAGCATGGTAAATTAGACCAACCATGTTCCTTGCACCAAAATTAAAAAATAGGCAAAAAGTAATTTTGAGACAAGGGTGGGGAGGTGGGACATGATTTATTTAAAATCTCTATTTCAATATGTCTTTATACCATGCACCAACATAATTCAAGAGTTGCAATGTGTTGCTAAGCACTAGAAAATGAACTTAAATCAAATGTTCATTGGTCAAACCACCTTTTCCTTGCCCTAAACAACCAAATCAACAAAGGTAGCCATTGTTACATTTGCTAATGCAATGTTACTACTTTATTTTGTAAGTTAAAGTATTGGATATTGATGTTGTTATTGTTGTTAAAAGATTGGGATTGAATTTTAGTATGTGTTTATTCCATGCACCAACCTAGTGTATGTGTTGCAAGATGTTGTTTCAGAAGCATCTGAAAATGAACTTAAATCAAGTGTTCAGTAATCACACCACTTCTTTTTTGCCCTAATTAACAACCAAACTAAGAAATGTAAACATTGTTATGTTTGTTAATGTAATGTTAATACTTTTTTTTTTAATGCAGAATGTTGGATATTAGTGTTATAATTTTTCTTTTTAAAAACCTATTGTTTGATTATATATAGAATGTTGCATTGTAAGAGGAAATGGCACATCTATGGCACACAAAGAAATAAGAAGCAAATGTTGCCAAGGCCATTTACAAGGTATGAAGCTTTGAAAAATTAGGATTTTAACTTCAATGCATCCTTGCCCTACTAGTGGAAGTGATCCCCCACCTAGCAATGAAATTATGTTTAACAAAGTGTTGCAACTTAGGTTTCATGTAATCAATTAATTCATCAAACGTTGTTTGTTTATAAACCAAAGTTTATTTTTTCAACTACTTGCTAATTTAGGATATGGTGCTTTCCAATGCAAACCGTCTCCACTTAACCAAGAATGGACTGGACCCATCGCTCTCTATGGGGCAAAATGGGAAAATGTTTATCCCACATTTCCCACATTGACCAAAAAGACATTTCTTGGCATGCCATTCTTCCAAGTCATTTTTTGGACATATAATTGCCTCCCACATGTCAATTAACCTTGAAAAACCTTTCATAGATGCACCACATGCACTGTTGGAATCACAACAAATAGACCTGCACTGGCAGTTGCAAGCCCCCTTGTCATGTAGCCTTGAAACAATCCTCATGTTATTCATAGCAATGCGAAGCTCCTTTAGTTGGACATGGTAGATGCAGCAACACGTGTTACGCTCCTTCATTGTTTTGACAAAAAATGGCCATAGACTTCCAAAAGCCCTTTCAGCCATGAATACATCCGGGTTTGCATCTTTGAATCTCCTATAAAATTCAAACTACAAACATAAACCTAATGGTCCATTAGAACGCATAATACTAGCCAATAGTCCATGTGAATATTCACAACAAACTAAATAGTCCATGAAGTTTCATAAAAACACCTAACAATCCATAGATTAGATGGAAACTCCCCATAAAAACCATGGAGGAAATGACCATGGTACATCAATAATACAAATTGTGCATTTAACACTCTATAATATCATATATAATTACATCAAAGTCCTTTGAGAAGCTGAACATATTCAAAGTCCAATATAGTACATCAAATGAGTTAATTGCACACCATAAACTTACACCTTTGTTTATTGTGATGTACATAACGTTTTCAAACTACTTATTTGAATACAATTAATCTATAAACTAAAATGATATGAGCCTTTTCCAACTCCACACAATAAGCAAGCTTGCAAATTATTTCAAGGCTGCCAATTCTTGGAGCACTATACTTGGCAATGCAAACTCCAATCAATGAACCCTAACAACATTTTGTGGATTTCTATGACCTGCTTAAGACTAATGACTTGGTCACCTGGAAGACTAATATTAATCTTTTTTAAGAAATTACTGATCATGTTGCAAAAATAATGAACATGATAATCACATAACTAGTTATGCACAACTAGTTAAACCTTCTCCAACTCCACAAAATAAACAAGCTTTCAAATTGTTTTAGGGTTGACAACTCCTGGAACAATGTATTTGGCAATGTGAACATGAACAACAATTTGTGCATTTCTATGACTTAAAGTTCATGACCAATGACTTGATCACCTAGCTATAACAATAATAATCTTTTTTAAAAATTTAAAGATCATGTGTTGTAGACACAATGAATAAATGCATCACATAGCTAACTATACACAACTAGCTGAACCTTTTCCAAGTCAACAAAAAAAGAAGGTTTCAAATTGTTTCAGGGTTGTCAATTCCTAAAACAATATATTTGGCAATGCAAACTCCAATCCTGAACCTTAAGTAACAAGAAATTATGGATTGCTATGACCTAAAGCTCATGACCAATGCCTTGATCACCTAGTCAATCTACTAATAAAAAATCTTTAAATTAAGAAGTTAATTATCATGTTGCAGAAATAATGAACAATACACATTACACAATTATCTATAGATAGGTAGTTGAACCTTTTTCCAACTCCACAAAATAAGCAAGCTTGCAAATTATTTCAAGGTTGCTAATTCTTGAAGCATTATACTTAGCAATGCAAACTCCAATCAATGAACCCTAACATCATTTGTGGATTTTTATGACCTACTCATGACCAATGACTTGGTCACCTAGGAAGACTAATATTAATCTTTTTTAAGACGTTGTTGATCATGTTGCAGATATAATGAACATATGCATCACATAGTTATGCAGAGCTAACCGAACCTTTTTCAACTCCACATAATAAACAAGCAAGCTTTCAAATTGTTTTAGGGCTACCAACTCTTGAAGCACTGTATTTGGCAATGCAAACCTTAACAACAATTTGTGAATTTTTATGACTTAAAAGCTCATGATTAGTGAGTTGATCACTTAGCTAGAATAATAATAATCTTTTCTAAAAACTTAAAGATCATGTGTTGTAAATGCAATGAACAAGTGCATCACATAGCTAATTGAATCTTTTCCAATTCAACAAAAAAAGAAACTTTCAAATGGTTTAGGGCTACCAATTCTTGAAATAATATATTTGGCAATGCCAACTCCAATCCTTGAATCTTAGGTAACAAGAAATTATGGATTACTATGACTTAAAGCTCATGACCAATGTCGTGATCACCTAGCCAAATTGATAAAAAATCTTTGAATTAAGAAGTTAATTATCATGTTGCAAAAACAATGAATAGTACACATCACACAACTAGTTATGCATAAGTTCTATGAAATGCAATAGTATAATGGGGAAAGGCTTACTTGTGTTTCTAGCAAGTAATGAGTGGGTTTTTCATCGCAGACTTTTGCTTCAATGCGTTGCCTTGTAACATCCTTCTCATTAGGACTAATGCAGGTTTCTAATGCCCACCATAATGTGGTTATAATCTTAGCTTTTTCACTGCAACCATCAATTCTCTCTTGTTTGAAGGATAATTAATGGCCATAACACCAAATCAACATTGGATGAAGTTATGCATTTGTTTAATGCATTGGATACATTACAGTGGTGCAACCCTAACACTGTAGCAATCTTTTGATTTGATGAGGTTGGATCTGCACTAACAGTGGTTGCAAGCAAGTATCACTTTGATGCAAGCTTGTTGTTGGAATTGGCTTATGCAAGTTCTGCCAATGATCTAATCATGCTTGCCAACATTTCCTGTTGTGCAAGCGCCAACTTAGGAGGCAACATGTAATTTGGGGTGTTTATAAACATATCTTTGTTAATCAAAACCATTTCCATCACAAGCTTCCTACTCTGAGGGCTTAGAGAAGCTTGAAGTGCTTTTGACATGTAAACAGAAATGGCTGGTGCAAACTTTCGTTGCTTTCATTCGTCCATGATGACTTCCACACTTGAAATTCCATGTTGTATCTCTTATCTTTGCAAATCGGTAGCTTGTTTCTTGTTATGGTAATGTTTAACCCTTGCTCGTGCAAGTTCTTTCTTCCTTTCATTCTCTACAAACCTTTGTTTTGGCCAAAGATGCCTAAAAGGCACTACTCCATCCCGTTTGTCCTTTAGTTTTTAAAAACCCATCACACTTCTTGCATAGAACCTTTGGTCATGATTAGACCATAGACTATCAAACAAAATTCAAACAAATTATGCATTCAACATTCAACAAAAGCAATAATATTCCAAGAAGTTTATGGGCTGCCACTATCAAGAGTAGAAGTGTTTTCTAGGTCATCAATATCCTTAAAGCCATGAAGTGAGTGAAAAAAACATGAGCGAGAAGCATAGTAACTAACTCAAAGTATTTGTTGAACCCTAAATTTCACATTGCATCTCGGACCCCAAAACCACAAAACAAGATGATATGCTAAATAGTTTATTTTTGACAAATTTGACATGGGTCGATCATTTTGCGTATGTTAATATTCAATGCTTATGAATACAAATCAGAATAAATAAACATTATCATGCCATAATGGACTTTGAAAAATTGGCCAATTTTGATGTTTTCAAAAGTCCATTAAAGTACATTTTATGTTCTCAAATGGAATGGGGACTTTCATTTTTGGTTCATTAACATGTCCTTGAAATTTGGGTAGAAAAATAAGTGTTATCCATTGAGGATAATTAGTTTAGTGAGTCCATTTGCATTTTTTTTTGGACAATTTCACTCATTGTTTTATTGATGAAAAAGTCCCCCATTTTAAATATTTCATGAAATTTGTTATTATTATTTTTCCCTCACTAATTATAGTTACCCAATGTAAAAATATTGAATATTGTTTTCATAAATATGAGGTCAATTTTTTCACCTTTGCATTTGAACTTGAGTGGGTGTAAAAAAAATTGCCTTTGTATAAGGTTTTATGGGCATTCTAGTCTACAAACACCTTAACATGCTAATTTTCCATTCTCATTGTTTTGCATATTCTATTCATAATCTTGCAGGTCACAAGGAAGTGACAGATCTATGGCACACAAATGGATCAAAAGCCAATGTTGGCATTTGGTCATTTATAAGGTATGCAATTTAAAAAAATTCTGGTGAATTTCAATTTGTCCTTGTACCATGCACCAACATATTTTATGTGTTGTAATGTATTGCTGAAGCATCTAAAAATGAACTTAAATCAAGTGTTCATTGGTCAAACCACCTCTTGCACTAAACAACCAAATTAGCAAAGGTAGTTATTCCTACACTTGTTAATGCAATGGCACTACTTTATTTTGTAAGTTATAGTATTGGATATTGATGTTGTTATTGTTGTTAATAGATTGTTTTCACCTATTTGTAGATTGTATTCACAATGTTTCACCTCAAGAGGAGGTGGCAAATATGTGGCACATAAAGGAATCAGAGGCAAATGTTGGCATTCAATCATTTACAAGGTATGCAACTTAAAACAATTGGGATGAATTTTAGTATGTTCTTATACCATGCATAAACATATTGTATATGTTGCACAATGCGTTGTTGAAACATTTGAAAATGAGCTTAAATCTAGTGTTCATTATTCAAAACCACCTCTTCTTTGCCTTAAACAACCAAATCAACAAAGGTAGCCGATAATTCACTTGTTGATGTAATGTTATTACTTTAAGTTGTAAGTTAAAATATCAGATATTGATGTTGTTATTGCTAATATTAGGTTGTTTTGACCTATTTGTAGATTATATTCATAATGTTGCACCCAAAGCTGAAGTGGCAAATCTATGGCACATCAAAGAATCAAAAGCAAATAGTGGCATTTGGTCATTTACAAGGTATGCAACTTTAAAGATTAGGATGAATTTTAGTATGTGCTTATTCCATGCACCAACCTAATGTATGTGTTGCACTGTGTTGTTTTAAAAGCATTTGAAATTGAATTTAAATCAAGTGTTCATTAATCAGACCACCTCTTTTTTGTCCTAAACAACCAAATTAAAAAATGTAGCCATTGCTATGTTTGTTAATGTAATGATATTGTTTTAGGTTTTAAAGCAAAATATTGGATATTGATGTTTTTTTTCTTTTTTTAAAACCTATTGTTTGACTATATATAAAATGTTGCATCTTAAGAAAAAATGGCACATTTGTGACACACAAAGGAATGAGAGCAAATGTTGCCAAGGCCATTTACAAGGTATGAAACTTCAAAAAATTAGGATTTAGCTTCAATACATCCTCACCCTATTAGTGGAAATGATCCCAATCACTAACCATTCCACTCAAATTTTGACTAGAATGCACCTATCTCACTATAGTAGTTTGGTAGTGGTTTTGGATGCTTTTAGAGATTGGGGTCCTATGCCAAGGGACATATCATTGCACAACCACCATGCATGCCCAAACCACTAACTACAATGAACCATTCTTTAGAGTTTAAACAAGTGAAATGGTTAATTTGGCATTTCCATTCCCCCTTTATTAATATTTTTATTTGATGTTTGTCATATTACTACTTCACACTTTAATTCCATATATTGATTTACATTGTCATTTACGATGTTAAGGTGTAGTAAGGGCCATGTTCAATACTGAATGGTGGGATTAATGATGATTATATCCTAGATATGACATTATTAGTGACTTTGGAAGTCATTCCTATAAAACTATTTTGTACCAACCTAATGTAATATGTGTTGCAAGGTGTTGTTAAACATATGGAAATGAATGTAAATCTTATTGTTTTGATGCAAATGACACACAAGTGATTGTAGGTGCACATATGGAGAATTAACCCATACAAATGTGGGATGCAAATCTTCAATACTTGTAGACTCCAAATGTCAATTGAGAAAGTTCAAGTATGTGTGTTGTTCATGAAAAGTACAAGATCTCATAGCTTCAAGATGAATGCCATTAACATGTTTCATGGAATTACATTTCTAGATGATGCAACAAGATTGTTCAATGGGAATTATTAGTTTATTACAAATTTTGCACTCATGTGTACACATAACATTATAAAGTTCATAAGACTTGGAATTTCATCCCAATATTCAATATCTAATGTCTTGTTCTAGGGTATTATAAAATGTCATTACATGTTGTGATTGATAGGGGTTCAAAGGAGCAATACATGAGGTAGAGGAAGAGGTGGAATGTGCATGGGTGAATATTCGAGGTACTATGTGATCTAAAAGGTCCATGTGCACATTTGAGCATGCTTTTTGCAAATTTCAAGATACAACGCGAGCGTATATGACAAGTAGAATGTATGGCATTAAGACTAGGTGTAAGTTGTCATTAAACCTTAATGATACAAGCCCAAATGATGCACAAACTTCAAGCCCTAGAGTGAAATGGACTTGGTTTAAATGTAATAAACTTGAAATAAACTTAGTCAAATGTGCCTAATTGATACAAGCCCTAATGACATAGACATGAATGACATATGTGAAGTGACACATGTGAGGTTTATTGACAAACACCCTAGTAACATATAACATTGCTCAAACCCAAGTAATAATATAAACTTGAATGGCATAGGTGGAGTGAAATGTGCCTTATTGGCACATGCCATAATGACATATTACAATAAGCGCAAGTGTAGTAGGAAACCCATGTGGCATAGGCACTAGTCATGTATTACACCTTAATGACATAGGTTGAGTGACACATGTCGTAGTGATATAGACCTATGTCCTAGTGATAAAGAATGAGTGATAGTGTCTATTGTGAGAAATTGTAAAACGTCATTACATGTTGTGATTGGTAGGGGCTCAAAGGAGCAACACATGAGGTGAAGGAAGAGGTGAAATGTGCAAGCGTGAATATCAAAGTTACCATTTGATCTTAAAAGTCCATGTGTATGTTTGAACATGCTTTTAGCAAATTTCAGAATATAGGGCTAGCATATATGACAAGTAGAGTATATGGCATTGAGACTAGGTGTAAGTTGTGATTAAACCTTAATGATACAAGCCCAAATGGTGCACAAACCTCAAGCCTTATAATGAAATAAACTTGGTTTAAGTGACATAAACCTTAAATGAACTTAGTGAAACGTGTTTGATTGACTCAAGCCCTAATGACATAGACATGAGTGACATATGTTAAATGAAACATGTGAGGTTTTATTGGAATACACCCTAATGACATATAACAATGGTCAAGCCCAAATGATAATATAAACTTGAGTGACATAGGTGGAGTGAGATGGGCATTATTGGCATAGGCCATAGTGACATGTTATAGTAAGCCCAAATGTAGTAGGAAACCCATGTGGCATAGGCCTTAGTGGCATAAGCAATAATGATGTATTACACCATAATGACATAGGTTGAACGACACATGTTGTAGTGATATAGATTTATGTCCTAGTGATAAAGGATGAGTGAAAGAAAACCTAATGATATAGACTTAGGTCCTAGTGATAGAGGATGAATGAAAGAAGATCTAATGATATAGACTTAGGACCAAGTGATAGAGGTTGAATGACACATGCGGTAGTGATATAGACCTATGTCCTAGTGACAGAGGATGATTGAAAGAGGTCCTAATGATATAGACTTAGGACCAAGTGATAGAGGTTGAATGACACATGCCGTAGTGATATAGACCTATGTCCTAGTGACAGAGGATGATTGAAAGAGGTCCTAATGATATAGACCTAAGTCCTAGTTACAGAGGTTAAGTATTACATGTTGGTGACATAGGCCTTAATGATCTATTACACTTTAGTGACATAGGCTTTAGTGATGTAGACTTAGGTCCTTGTGATAGAAGTTGAATGACACTTTGTTAAAGGCATAATTATTGGACATATGGTTGGTTTTTTACTATTTACCGTAGTCTAATACTTACTATTTTATTATTATTTTTTACTATTTAGTATGTAGGGTTGGCAACCAAAGGGTATTGAGGGTGCCCCATTTTGTTCTGCACACATAATATCCCACAAGTCTAAAACATTATGGAAGAGTGTGTACACATGCCAACATAGGAGATGGTTGCCCAAAGATCATGAGTTTTGTAAGGACTTGGCAGCATTTGATGGGGTTCAAAAGATCGGCTTGCCTCCACCAAAGGTGACAGTTGTTGACATTTTTAGGGAAGCTGAATTAAGGGTGCAATGGCTTGTTAGTGACAAGAATGTAGCTAAAGAAGACCCTACCAAGAGGATTGGGATCAAAAGAATGTCCATCCTATTTGAACTAGAATATTGGAAGGTACTAAAATTATTTAAACTTTTGAAATTCCTTCATGAATTGAAATTTCATTCAACTTGAACAATATTTAAGCAAGGCCATTCAATTTTGCTCATGTAATTGTCCCCATTATATAATAGCCATGATTTTGCAATGTCAAACTTCCAAGATGAAAATTCAATAATAGGCCCATGAAACAGATCACTTTAACATATTGTCAATAATTCACAACACAATCACTAGAATGTTAGTCCTTGGAAAGTCAACCAAATAATTTAGATGTCATTAAAGAATCACCAAAACTTGCATCTATGGGTGCACCCAATGATGAACACTCAAGGGCTATCATATGGTCACATGTATTGTTTATGGACATGTTGCAAGTTGATGTTGTGGGTGATGATAAACACGAAGAGAGGGCAATGAGTCCAGATAAATAGTAATCTAGATGGAATTAATTGTAATGGGTGGATCTATTGTGGGCAATGTAGGAACTACCTATTCAAAACACTTGGGATGTGATGCATGTGGAGTGAAATGTTTCAAATAACCTCTTAAGATATTTAACTAGGGAGAGAGACACAATGGAAGTGTGAAAGGACGTGTAAGAGGCTAGTGTACACCAACATTTGTGGCTACAATCAAGGCTTGAATTATTTAACTATTTCAAACCAATAGCCCCTTATGTCTTTACCCAAGAGGAAAACAAGTCTATTCTACAATTTGTTTCTAGTATTCAAGCTCCAACATGATATGCTATTGCTTTTAAGAAACATGTGGGCCCAAAGAGGTTGTATGCCATGAAGAGCCATGACCACCATGTTATGGTTCAACAAATACTACTAGTGAATGTGTGGAATTTGTTGCAAGTAGGCCTGAAAAAGGCAATCATACAACTTAGGAAATCATTTCAAAGAATTTGTTTGAAGGTGTTGAACCTAGAAGACCTTGTGCCATTGCAAACATATGTAGTAGAAATAATATATTTGTTTGAGATATGGTTTCCACTACAGTTTTTTGACATGATGACCCACCTAATTATGCATCTTGTAGATGAATTAGAAATATGTGGACCAATAGGTGACAAGTGGTGCTACCCAATGGAGAAATATCTATCAGTCCTAAAAAGATATGTGAGGAATAAGGCTAGGCTAGAAGCTTGCATGGCATTTGGCTTTATGTATGATGAAGCTTTAGGGTTTTGCACAAAGTACTTTGCATTGTACCCACACACGCATCACCACATGTGGGATGCTAATGAAAAGGAAGTAGACATCAGTGAGGTGTTGGAAAGGCATGTTCAGTTTAAGAGACTGAATGCAATGGAGCTAGAAGCAATACATGAACATGTCATCACAAATTTTGTGGCAATAGATGCATTATACAGGTGTACATTTCAATCATCAACATGTTGGTGGATTTGTGGTGGATTTTCTATCCACAGGTTTATAGTGGAAATGACATAGTGACATAACATATGCGTAGTGGAACATCAAAGTGGAACAAGGGGTTAAAAGGTTTTGAAAGTGGAACTATATAATTTCACTTTAATTAGTGGGAGTGATTGTTCAATGGAATGTGCTAGTGGAATGAGATATTTAATGTGTGGTGGAACACCTTGGGGTGTGCCCATAGAGTGTGGTAGGAAGCAAAGTCCCAATTACAAGAGGACCAAAGAGAATTCAGGGCATTGGCAATGCATAAGGTAGCATGGGTGTGGGCCCATTGTGTGGCCACCTCATTTGGTACAAGAAATCCCAACATTTGCAAGGTGGTTGTTGGATCATGTTAGGACACAAATGGCAAATGGAATGGCAGTAGACCCTGACGTGGTGGTTTATTTTCGCCCACCATCAACATCGGCCTATACATACAACACTATGTGGGCATATGGAAACCACTACAAGGTTGAAGTTGAGACATGGCCAACACATGCCATGTATGATAGTGGTGTTGCATGCATATTTAGGCAAGGTAGTCGCAGTTTTGTACGAGACATAAACATTGTAATGGTTAATTTACATTATGTGGGTGTGCTAAAAGAAATAATTTTAATGTCCTACACTGGCCAACATGTAACATTGATGAAATGTTCATAGATACCTATTCACACGCAAGGGAATGTAGCAACCGTGCGACAAGATGAACATGGATTTTGGGTAGTGAACCATGGGCGACAAGTGAATGCAAACCTAGAACCTTATGTGCTCCCAATAGTGGTCTCATAAATACGGTTCAACCATGACCACAATGCTTGTAAAACATATTTTACTAGACAAGGAATATCCAAAGTTATGTATATATGAAGGTTGGCCCCACTTGGTATAGTGATGACCTAAACAATACATGGGTCTTAAATGGGGGCATGTCAATATCTTTAACATTCACACATCTTCCATTTTTTACCCACTAATTAATTGTTCTATCATTGTAATTTGTAGGTGTTTTTTTCTAAAAAATAAGGTGAGTGGTTGAAATTGGTGGGTAGTTGTGCAGAAGGAACCTCATGTTCAACATGTAGTGGCTATGGTGGAGGACATGACACATGGGGTAGACATAGATGGGCAAGGCATTATGGCATTTGTAAAACTTCAAGTTGATGTTGAAAATCATGATCCAGGTAATGCAAATGAAGGGGAAAAGGTTGTTGCAATAGAGGTGGAATGTGTGGAGGTTTTAGTTGAAGGGGTTGCTTTAGTTCCGACTCGGATGATGTTGTTGAATGATCATGATAATTTATACGGTGTGAGTTGGCCATATGTATGCAAGCTGGTTCATTGTTTTTTAGGGTTTGCAACGTGGGGAGGTTATAATTATGACTTAATTATATGATGTACATAGTTCCACTAAGTAGTGTAAGAAAGTCGAACAATGATTAATTCACATATGGATCGATTAATGTGTATGCACTAGTACAAAAGTGGGGTGTAGTTCATTAGCTTAATCCACTATGGGACCTTAAAATTGAAATAAGTTCACTTTACTATAGTGATTTCACCTTAATTAAAATTATTTCATTATAATATCACTATGTAAACATCGTGTTTCACTACTAATTGACATAATTCATTATTATGATTTACTATGGTAAATAAATTTATTTTTATATTGTTTTTAAAAATACCCTATGTTACTTTATGATATAACCTATATTATTTTAGGTTGCCTTAGTTATTTTCATTTATACCTTTAGCTATACGTTAAGTTATTTTATTTTCAGTTAATATATGTTATTTGAAGTTATATTTTAGGTTATTCAAGGTCATTTTACTTTATGTTATTATTAGTTATTTTATCCTAAGTATAACAATTTAAAATAATTTAAAATAAAATATAATGACCTAAGGTGAAATAACCTAAAATAACCAATAAAATATCTACTAATAGCCATGAATAGAATAACCATTAATAATCACCAATATAATAACTACCAAGAACCATTAATAAAATAAACATTAATTACCACCAATATAATAGCCACAAATAACCTATGGTAATATAGTGTAAAATAGCCAATAATAGCATAAAGTGAAATAATTCTCAATAGTCAAAAGTAACCAATAATAATTTCACATAGCTAAAAATAACCTAAGATGAAATAATATAGAATAGCCAAAAATAATTTGTAATAGCCAAAAATAACTTAAAATGAAATAACTTATAATAACTAAAAATAACACAGAATAACCAAAAATAACTTACAATAGTACAAAATAGCCTAAGGTGAAATAGTCTAAAATAGCCAAAAGTAACATAAAATAGCTAAAAGTAATTTAGAATAATCGAAAATAACCTGAGGTGAAATAATTGAAAATAACCAAAATTAATTAAAAATAACCAGAAATAGTTGTAAATAATGTAAGGTGAAATAACTTAAAACAATGAAAAGTAACCTCAGAATAACTGAAAATAGCCTAACATAGGTAGTATTATTATATTAGCAAAAATCTTATCCATTTATTAAACATTTTTTTTCTCAAAATAATGGTCATTGAAATGTTATTGAATAGTGATATTAAATAATATAATTGAAACGATTTCACACTTTCAAAGGGAAATAAATGTAATTATGTAAATTATTGAAAAAAAATAAAATAAAACTTTAATAATTTCATTTGGACAAAATCTCAATAAAATATAAATTTTCAAAGTTTATATTTTCGTAATGTTTAAAATCAAACATTTGATAAATAAAATGCAATGTAACACATTATCCCAACAAATGTGGTGGCTTGATGGTAGGGGTGTTTACTTTCATCCTAAAGGTGAAAGGATCAAACCTCACAAATGGTGTATTTGTGATCAATAGTGGTAAGTTGACCAAATATTTTCTTATGTAATTCCTTAAAGTAGGTGCCTACTTAGGTTAATTACATGGCCTATGTACCTAGGTTAGGTTTTTATCCTAACATAGGTAGTCACACGTTTCAATAATTCATAGGTTAAAAATCATGAAATTATCAATAATATTAAATATTATGTTAAACATTAAATAATTTAAATTTAATTGATTTCCATGTTGCCTAATTAATTAACTAGTAAGTGAAATGGCTTGGTAAATTTGTATTACACTTGAAAATAACCTTCTTTATTAGGTGCTAGTGGACCAATTCATTGTCCATAGCAAGTGGTCTTCGTTCATTAGGGGGTTGACTAATTTCTCCATGGTAAAAATGTCCAAATTCATTCAAAATCTAATGAAACCTAGAGTGAACTAAGACGCATTTTGGTGCAATGATGTGCATATTTGAGGTGTAAATGATACAAATGTATTTATCCCTTCATTTTGTGCTAATTATCATTACTGCAAATGATCACTGAATTGTCATCTAATGCATGCATGACCCAATAATCCATACTTGAATATTGGCAATGAAGCTAATTAATGACATGTCCTTGTTGGTTGTTTTGAATAAATGGGGTTGGATACATGTAAATGACCACATGGTTACTTACATGGGGAAACATATTTGGAACATGTATGTTCCATCACAATGCATATGCATGTAAATGTATTGGTCATATGAATGGAATATTCCATTCATTTCATATGTATATACATGAGCAAAACAAATGGTCTTTTCATAGGTAATACCTTGTAAGGAAAGAGGTAGTACTAATGTAGAAAAAAAATCTTTAATAAATTGGAATATTTAAAATATATATGCATGTGAGTACATGAAAAAATTGAATGAAGTGCCAAGGTTTAGTGGGATCCCAATTAAATCCAACAATGGAGGGATTAGGGTGGAAAACACAATGATGTTTGTACAAACACTATGAAAAAAAAGGGTGTTTTGCAATTGGCCTAGTAACTCAATTTTTGAGTTGCATCAGACAAGTTGCAAGAGTTGCAATTCACCGTATATATGGTGCAATTCATTACAACTTAATTATAATTTTGTGACAACAATTCTTTTTCAACTACTATGTATTTCCCCTATGATTACAATCATAATGTCCTACTGATGTCATTTTTTATCCATCCATCAAAATTTAACACATGGCACTATGATGATTTTTTTGAAATATTGATATCCATCATCCATTATGATTATTCGTTTCAGATGATATTGGATTATGACACGTGACAAAATAAAAAATTACCATGTGACATATTCATTGAATTTTGGAAACAAATATATGTATGTACCTAGGTAGGTCGATACATAGCCATAGGTAGGTAAGTTGATATAGTTCAAACCTACCTACTTATCTACCTACTTACCTAATTACTTATTTACTATTTAGGTCGGTAGAAAAGTAGGACCTACTTAATTAGGTAGGCAAGTCAGTAAGTAGGAAGGTAGAATACTAGAAGAGTATGTAAACTAAAAAGTAGCCACATAAGTTTTTTAATTTGTTATGTGTTTTGCCTTTAGGGTTAAGCTTTTATGGGCTCATCCCAACATGGCCCATCTATTTTAATGTGAGAATGCAATAGGAAACACTTGCTTTATACAATTTTTGAAATGAAATATTGAAGACAAAGCATATGGGTTAAATCTTTTAATGGCACCTTAGTTGCAATTGAGTTGTAATTACAAAAAAAATCCCACATGATTTCAGAGTTTGATTTTAATTTTGTAATTAATTTGAAGACAAGACTGAGAAAGAAAAAGATTCACAGCAAGAAGCAACAGCAAGCATAATTCTAGGGATCAAGTCCTAATTACATGAGGAAGTATACATGGCTCAATTCTTCTTATTCACATGGAGTTCACAAGAGGAGGACATCGATCTTATGGAGTCATGCATGAGCTTTCCAGCTTGAGCATCATATATAGATCATCTATCACATAAGTCCACAAGAGATCAACTTTCTAGTAGTTAGTACTTGAGTTCAGCTTATTCATTTTTGCAGCTCCACACATAAGTTTTCAGGTCCATGGAGATGGCACATCGATAGTGAACAGTGTTGACGTAGTTGTTGTATCAGTATTGCATCTT
>Ga0116227_10008166_pt1 | contig 19928 bp, 19 predicted proteins | sample S1TSphgellanicum_FD_89693 | JGI IMG/M metagenome (GOLD analysis project Ga0116227, IMG submission 89693) | Host-associated microbial communities from peat moss isolated from Minnesota, USA - S1T2_Fb - Sphagnum magellanicum MG | ecosystem: Host-associated > Plants > Peat moss > Unclassified... | reverse complement strand
TATATATATTTTTTTTTTTTTTTATTTATTTATATTTTTTTTTTTGTGTATATATATTATATATTTTATATATATATATATATATATATATATATATATATATATATATATATATATATATATATGATTTTACTTTTTTTATAATCCAAAATTCAAAAAATTAAGTAGTGGTTACGATTGTTTTTGGTACATGTTTTTATGACTGCACCCTTAGATGTTTGTAGCCCTATGCAAACAAAGCTTCTTGGTGGAGCTAGTTACATAATCACCTTCATTGATGATTTTTCAAAGAGAATTGTGGTCAATTTTAAGAATTAGAAAAACCAAGTATTAAGTATCTTCCAAGAAAATGGTGGTGAGTACATTTCAAATGTCTTCAATCAATTTTGTATAAATAATGGCATAACAAGACAATTCATAGTGCTTTACACACTTGAACAAAATGGTGTAGCACAATGACAGAAAATGTCTTTACAATGATGTGCTAAAAACATGTTCAAGCAAGTTAAACTTCCCGATTTTTTTGGGCGGAAGTAGTATGAATGACAATATATCTACAAAATAAAACTCCTATGAAAGTTATTGTAGGAAAAACATTGGAGGAAATGTGGACAAGTGAGAAACCACATGTGGCACATCTCAAAGTGTTTAGTTGTCAAACCTATGCTTATGTCCCAACACAAAAAGACAAAAATTGGATTCAAAGTTTGAGAATTAATGTATCTTCATAGGATATATTGAACGAGTGACATGATATAAATTATTCAAGGAAAAAAATTGTATTCTATAACAAGGATGTCAATTTTGATGAAACATTTACAAGTTTTGAAAAATTGGGAGAACTTGTACACAACCAAGAAAGAAGTTATCAATCTAGTGATGATACATATAAAGTGGAAGTTAATGAGTTCATAATATAATCTCAAAAAGAGGGTGAGAACTCTACTATTGAAGATGGGTTAGATAACATTTTTGAGGACATAAAAGAAGAAATTATGATTGTGAATAACCAATCATCCATTCTACGAAGGTCGAAAAGGGGGAAAAAAAACTTTTGATAAATTCATCACTTCCATGATAAAGCTATGGAAGTTACAAAAGATGAAAACCTATTACTAGAACTTATTACTTTTGAACACCTAACGAGATTAATTGGGAGGAAACAATTAATTCCAAATTCAATTCAATGATGCAAAATGAAACATGGACATTAATTGACCTACTTCCATGATATAAAACTACTAGTTGTAAATGGATCTTTAAGATCAAATTGAAGTTTAATGGGAGTATTGACATTTACAAAGCACAGTTGATCGTTAAAAGATTTCACAAGTACATGGTTCTGATTATCATGGCATTTTTTCCCGTGTTGTAAAATTCACCTTTATACCAAATGGATGCCAAAATTACATTCCTTAATGGATACCTACAAGAAACAATTTATATGGAACAACACCAAGGGTTTATTCAAACCAAAGACTCATCACAAAGCTTGTAAGTTAAACATAAGACACTTTATGAATTTAAACAATCACCAAGAATGTGGTATGATATAATTGATACTTTTCTTTTGACATTTGGTTTTAAAAATAGTGTAGCAAACACCGACTTGTACATTCTTAGACAAGATAATCAATTGGTGATGTTGGCCTTATATGTTGATGATGCAATATTAGTAAACAATGATGTTGATGGATTGATCGAAAGTAAGTTGGCAAAAGAGTTTGCCATGACAAATTTGGGGCACATTCAACATTGTCTTGGGATTCAAATAAAAAAAGATAGATTGAATTGCACCATTTACATGCACCAAGCAAAGTACATTGAAACTAAATTACAAATGTTTAAGTTGGAAATGAGCAAAGTTGTTTCGACTGCACTTGAAATAGGTTTAAAGCTCACAAAGGAAATGTTTCCTTAAATTGAAAATGAAAAGGAAAACATGAAAAAGGTACCATACCAAAGTGTTGTAGGTAGCTTAATGTATTGTGTGACTTGTAGTACAAGACTTGACATTGCATATTTGGTGGGAATAATATTATAGTTTCTTACAAATCCAATTGAGACTCATTAGTAAATTGTCAAAGGGATTTTTGAATACCTTAGAAACACAACAATGTTTGGATTACTATATGATGGAAATAGGAATATAAATCTAATGGGATTTACATATGTTCATTAAGTAGAAGATTTTGATAGTAGAATATCAACATCAAGTCATCGTTTCACTTTTGTGGATGGTCTAATTGTTGAACTACTTCAATTATTGATGATGTGAATTCCATTTGTAGAACTATTACACCTTGGTCTCCACAATGAAACCCTATTGCCAAGAACTCAAACAACAAGGCATTGTAGATTGATTAAAGACCTATCTAAGTGGGAGTGTTAAAAAAATAGTTAGTTTATAATCATTTTATAAGTTACTAGTTTTTAAAAATATGAACATCAATGATTCTTTAAAAGAGATGTGAAGAGGTTAGGGTTTGAACAATTGTGATCTTCAAAGGTCTATGTCAAGTATTGAGCTTGAAGGAAAAATAAATTCTTAGGCGTAAAAAATACTTCATGGTGAAGAAAGTTCCATTGTAATAAAACTTTCTTTGTTATTTCCAACATTACAATTGTTATTTTGCATTTTTATGTAAAATATTCCAAACATAATAATAGCAAACCACTTATGCATTTGTCAAGAAGCTTGTAACAATCTTGACCATATTGTCAAGTTCCTTTATGTTATCATTATAGTGATCACTATCTAACAATATTTGTTTCATTATCTTAAATAACATATTAAACTACAAGCTTGGTACACCTACAATGTTCCAACTTCACTATGAGTTACAAGTATAAAATCTTAGATATTACTTAATCTTTGCACTTTACAAATTAAGTTTGTACCCCTTAATGTGGCTTACATTAAAATCATGTTATTAATCAATTTAATGAACATGAATTCTTCTAAAGATTTGAGATAATTTCACAATCTTTTAAATAACTTCCACTCATCTTGAAAGCCACATGTTTAGATTAATCACTCACATGAATAATTTTGTACAAATGTTGCAAATTATCATCGAATGAAGGGACTCCAAATTTTCCCTTCAATATAATGCATTGCACAGCTTTTGATTGGTTCATCGCAAATAACACAATTTTAAAATATAAAAATGAAATGCAAAAAAATTTCCTTATATAATTTACAAGATTGAAATTGAAGACAAAACATATGGAATAAATTTTCTACTTGTAACTTAGTTTATGACTAAACAACTTAGTTGTAAATTAAACTAGGTTGCAACTAGAAAATTTAACACATATCCTTGTTTTCCTTTTTAGTTTTGTAAATTATATAACTAAATAGGTAAGTAAATAACTAGTGAATTAGTGAAATAAATAAATAATTAATAATAATAAAATTCAAAAATGATAATTATTAACTAATTTATTAAAATATAATTATTAGTAGTTAGTACATATTGAATATAATACCTAATTAGTAAGTAGCCCTACCTACCTATTCACCTATGTATTTAACTACCTACATATTTATTTACCTACTTATCTAGCCTCCTTAACCAAACCACAATGTATATACAATATATTTAACATGCTTTAAATATAACAAAAATACATGAATCTATAAATATATCCCTAATATATTTGAAAACACCCTAAAATATTCCAAAACTATAAGTACATCACATAAAGGTAATCAAGTTGTAATTAATTTGACACAAAAGCCTCTTCTTGGATGAAAAGTTCAAAAAATTAGTCAACATGGAAGGATGAAAAACCTAGTCACAAATTATTCACACTATAGTCATAAGAAAAATAATAGATCGAAAAGTATGGTGATTAGTTGTAAAATTTACAAAATACATTGCAAATGACAATTAATTGCATACAACTTCACAATTAGACAATTGCATAATACAAAATTTCTTCTAATGGACACAAATATCACTTAAATCCATAATTATTATTTATATTCCCCCTACTTATGTTAATTAAACAATAACCAACTTTGACTTATTACTATCTTGATTGTTAATTAATGATTATAAGCAAGGGGTATACATATCATTAATTATCATGCATGGTTTGATGTAGGAATATGCTCGAAGTTCAATACCAAACTTTTGGAAATAAATATTAATTTTTAGTCCACCCTAAAGAACTAACACCATGTCTTCCTCCTATGTTATGATTTATACCCTAATAAGATGTTTTGCAATTTGAGCTAGTTGAATCTGAAGATGGTGTGATAGTCATGCTAAAAAAATAGCCAAGGAAAGGAAAACAGAATATTCGGGTTTGAAATTAGGCTTAATTCATTTGAAGCAAATCTCACTTTGTTTAACACTTTATAATATAAACTACAAGCCCTCCAAATGTATTGAAAAAAATGTGAGTTTGTAATCGTATTTATCTTGTATCTTTCAATCACAATATTATTTTGTTACTAGTCACCCATGAATATAGAATTCACAAACATAGTCCCCATATTTGTGTTAGTTAAGATAGTGCCTACCTACATCTTTAGATTACTAATGGAATGGCATTTGTTTGTCACTCTTGCAAACTTTGAAGATTGTGAACCAAAAAAGATTTGTGCCTTTTTTGGTGGTCACTATACTTCATTATAAATTCCCAAGAACTCTTGTTGGGATGGAGCTTGAATGTGCTTTAGATTTGTTCTTCATGCACATGTCTTGTGGTACTATACTATATGTTTAACTAACAAGTTGTGCTTGTCTTTTTGTAGGTTTCAAATTTTTTCCTTCAAAATGGTAAATGTATCAAATTTACTATTTAAGGTGATACATGTATTTGTGGTAGCAAGTGGCATGAATAACATTGCCCATATTACAAAACTTGTTATCAAACTTGGGCTCCACATTGCTTTGCGCTATTAATGATAATCCATTTATAGAAAATAAAGTACAATAAGTTTACAAGTATGATGTTAAAGGCTGAAATTGAAATATATGTTGGATGATATGCTCAAGCCCTCATTATTTTGTGGCAACCTATAGATTAAACTTATCAAGTATTAGCTAATATTTCTATTTTTAGTGCAATAGTTCAAGTATATAAACAACACGGGTTATCTTTCCCATGAACGATTATGTTCCCTGCAATGTGTTTCTATGTGTAAAACTTTTTACTTTAAATAAAAAAATTTACATGGTATTAGAGTTGTTCAGCTTAGGATTGTGAACTTTTATTTTCCTCAAACTAGTGTGACTAGCCAAGGAATGTAGCTCACGAGTGGGTGACTTCCCCCAATGTTTATATTGAAATACAACAATATTTGATCAAAAGACTAATTAAGATGTAGAGAAAGCAGACTACACATGTACAAGAGATTTGGCAAGATCTAATAGTAAGCAAAAACCATTACAACACACAATAGTCATGATAGGTGGTGACCCAAAATTCCAGAGGTTCATCATTTGGAAGGGACATCTAATTATGGTGTTTGGGCATACATAATGAAACATGCTCTTCAACATGACAAATTGTTCTCCTACTGTGTGATTTGACCTTCTAGCCCAATGAGTGACCAGGAGATCATTGGATGGTCAAAAACAATGAGTGTAGTTAATAATAATGTGAAATTTTTTTGTTTTTGCTCAAATGATATTATGATTTACATTTGTTTGTTGGAAGGCTCTTAGGGATCATTATGAATTTGATGTGTGCCTACAAAAATCATGTTAATTGAAAAAAAAATCAGTTTAAGAAATAATAACAATATTACTATGCATGTTCATCTAACATAGATAAAAAAATGTAGTAGATCAACTTGAGGAAATTGGATAGTCACTGCTTGAGGACATTATTGTCCACTATATGCTCCAAAAGCTACCTATGGAATATGACACATTCAAAGAAATGCATACTAGAAATGATCAACTTCCAACTTACAAGGCTTTCAAAGCCAAGTTACTAAGCAAGGAGATTGTTTTAAGGTTTATTGCAAAAGATTATGGAGAAGTGCTTGCGGTGGAAGGTTGCAAGAATACATTTGGCAATTCAAAGAATCATTGACTTCAAGTTTGGCAAAACCCAAATGTTTTTTTCGGAGGATTGAATAACAATCATCATCGTCCAATGGCATAAAGAAAGAACTTCAACAATTTTTGAAGCACTAATTTTTCTTCAACCACAAGCCAACTTGGTCACAACTCAACACACAACTATCAACCACATTATAGAGCATGAAAGGCTAACCAACCAAGGTTAGTGGTTTACAACTATTGCAAAAAAAATGGTCATTTGAAATGTGAATGCAAAATTTGAGCGATGATTGATCACATGAAGGACTTGGAATTTAAACTTCAAGAAAAAAGGAATCTACTACATGGCCATTAAGATTTTGTAGTTGTTCCATTCGGACATGTGTGGGCCATTTCAAGTGCCATCTTCAAGAAGGGCATGTTACTTTGTGAGCTTCATTGACAACTATTATGGGAGAACTTGGGTGCATTTCATGGTTCACAAAGATGAAGTCTTCAACAAGTTTCATCTTTTTGGTAAGAGGTTGAAACCAATGTTGCCTTATTCTTCCTTTTTGAGGGAACCTCTGGTTTGATTTTGACACTTTAACATTTATGTGACAATTTTCCAAGTATGGGTTTGAGCTAGGTTTTTCCAAAATTTGAAACCTTCAGTTTTGGTTCTATCACATTTTTTCAAATTCAAGAACCTCTAGACCTGGTTTTTGAATTAGGTCTGGTTCCATGTACACACTACACATTCTCCAATGCTAAAGATTATGTGAGTATAAAGTTTTATGGAAAATTAAAATAGGGGTCTATGTAAATATAAAGTTGAGAAATTAATTATAATTAATAATTAATTATAAAGTTCAGTCTACTTATTAACTTTTGAAAAAAATCAACTTTTGTACATATATATCCTTACCCTATTTTCAAAAATATTTTTTCATGGTTTCAGTTTTAGATTTAACAAGACATTTTTTCCATGGTTTGGTTTTTGTGTCAATTCCAACAAGTTGATGTTAATTCGGATCCAAATTACAAAAACCTAACCTAAACCACTAGTTTTTACCTTTCAAACCGGATACCTTCACAACATTAATTGAAAAAGATGTTCCCCAATGAATATTTGCACTTTGGACAAATAAAAGTGGTGAATATACTTCACATTGTTTTTTGACTTATTGTGTTAATGTTGGCATCAAAAGACAATTTCCTACACCATACACCCATTACCATAATGGTGTGGCTAAAAGACATAATTGCTCTCTACTTGATATCATTGGATGTTTTCTCTTGGATAAGAGATTACCCCAATTCTTATGGGGAAAAGTTGTTTGGGTGTTGAATTTGAGATCAACAAAACTTCACCTTGACAACATTTGAAGAGCTGTTTTTTGGTAAAAAGCCATCAGTTACACATTTACATGCATATGGATCCACTATTTATGTGCATAACAACAAACCAAATTAAGGGAAATTGGTTGTTCACAATGAAGAGTGAATTATTCTTAATCATGATGACAAAGTCAAATATTATCATTATTATTAGCCATCCACCTGCAAGGTCATTATTTTTCATGATGTCGAAATTGTGGAGACTTCTAATCCAATCATCTTGGACAATGATGCCTTTGTTGCTAATAACATTAGCGACCCACCTTTGTTGTGGTGTTTGCACCGATTTCAACACCAAATTTCAATTCTTTGCTGATTATTATAGTTTGAAGTGTTGATCTAGTGTCACCGTCATGAAATTCATCACCACCAATTATTTTGACTTCGTGGGCTCATCAATTTTCATTGACATTTGCAACTATTTTTTCAACTAAATTAACAATGCTCACTAAATCAACAACAACAACGGTGTTAACATTACGAATGTCCATGGTGCACATGCCACCATTGGTGTCAGCTAAATCAATGGCACCGACTTTAACAGTTTCATATTTTATGCCACTTAACACAATGTCATTATGACGATCTTCATGTGAGCATTGTCTTCATTAGTGACTTGAAGATTTCATTATTTCTTGCAAATTCGAAATGGTGGCCGAAATGTTCAACACTATTGAGATGACAAAGAAGATCTTCAATATTAAGATGTTTGTTTTGATCCTAATTGGCAAGTTGCGATGTAGGAGGAATACTATTCCATTTTAGCAAATCACACATGGACATTGGAGGACTTTCCTCCTAGCAAACGTGCCATCACATTTCATTAGGTGTATAAGAAAAAACAAAATGTCATTGGTGATGGGGTTCAATATAAGGTTTGACTAATTGTGCACAGCTTTGAACAATGTTTTGGTTTGGACTACATGGAAACTTTTGCTTTAGTTTTGAAGTGGGAGACCACCTGTACATTAACCACCATTGCCGCACACAATGGATGGCGCATTGAACATCTTGATGTCCAAACAACTTTTCTTAATGGCTTTTTCAATGAGGAAGTTTTCATGTTCCAATTGGAAGGCCTTGTCGTGCTTAGACAAGAACAAAAGGTATGTTACCTTTGACACACTCTTTATGGCCTACGTCAAAGCCTTCAACCTTGGTATATTCACATCAACCAATATCTTCACCATGGTGGCCTTTGCAAAAGTGATGCTGATGGCAACCTTTACATTCTTGCTATTGCCTCCTCTATAATCTTGTTGATTCTCTATGTTGATGATTTACTCACCATTGGCAACAATCATGCCTTGCTCCAAACCATTGTCTTTGTTATGAAGATTGAATTTGTTGTGATGGAATTCGGTCCCATTCAACATTATCTTGGTGTCCAATTTCAATGAACACATCACAATTTTCTTTTGCATTAAACAAACGTTTGTTTCAAAAAATTTCACGAAACCTAGATGTTGGATTCTTGCCCAACTTACGTGCCTATCCATGAAGGAATTATTTTCAACATGGACACTGCTCCTGATGATCCCACTCCATATCCTCATCTTGTGGGTAAGCTTTTATATCTCCTTTGCATGCATCTCGACATTGCCTATGTTGTCAATGTTGTTAATCGAGACATGCAAGCACTTGAAGTTGCCCATCTTCAAATTGTGCTTTCTATGTTTCACTATCTTCGTCATTACCCTTCATGTGGAATCTATTACATAGAAAGGGAGGTGAATACATTGTGGGGTTACATCAATGTTAATTTTGCTCAAGATGCAGATGATCAATGTTCCACATGTGCCTACATCTTAATGCTTGGATCCTCTCCCATTTCATAGAAGACGCAAAAGTAGATTATGACTATTAGATCTAGCTATGAAGCTAGGTGTCGAACCTTGTCTAATTGTGCTTGTGAAAGACTTTAGTTTCGTGGGCTACTTGGATGATATTGGTTTTGGACATGTTGGCCCAACCATTCTCAAGTGTGATAATCAAAGTGCAATAAAGCTTATTAAAAGTCCTATCTTCCACGACAAATCTAAACACTTTGAGAAAGATTGGCGTTTTGCACAACAACAAGTGGAATAGAGAGTCATCATTGTTGACTACATTTCTACTACCAACCAAGATATGCTCACAGAGGCCAAATTTAAGATCAAACTACATATGTTGAGTTTAGAGGAGCCACAACACCTCATGGCTTGATGGCTTTGAAGTATAATTAGTTGTTAATCAGTCGTGGCATGATCATGAAGATTATGCAGTCTTATTTTGGATTAAAAGGGGGTGAGGTGAATTTTAATTTCTTTTTAAAAATACTATGCTTTTCTAGTCCAGCACATATTTGTCATTATAGAATAGAGTTTAATGATGCCATGAGCAAGACAGGGTGTTGGATGATATGCTCAAGCCCTCATTATTTGTGGCAACTTCTAGATTAAACTTATCAAGTATTAGTTAGTATTTTTATTCTTAGTGCATAAGTTCAGGTATATAAACAGCATGGGCTATCTTGCCCATGAGCAGTTATGTTCCCTGCAGTGAGTTTCTGTGTGTAAAACTCTTTACTTTGAATAAAGCATTTTACAATATGGTGATCGTATGGTGATCGTATTTTCTGCAAAAACATCTAACTCTGTACATGGATGAGTGGAGTGACAATGAGCTTGCAGGCTTTGTTTGGTTGCAAATGAAGAAGCCTCGACTGGTCTTTCCTTACCAGACTCCAGCTAGTGCCTTCTGTGTGATCCTCCTGCAGCTACCAGTAACAGCTTGTGGTCATGTGTTCAGCGTCCTGGAAAGCATTTGTTTTCAGAATTGCTAATCTTAGTTCAAGGTTTCCTCACTTACCCGGCATTGTAGTTTGCAAAGGCTAGGAATCGGATGCATTTTTTGGGATGCAGGACCACCAAAATGTATGGGATGATGGCAACAACATTGATCCCACTTTGTCTATTTCTATTACATCATCATGAGGCGTATGATGCTGAGGCAAGACTTTTAAGTGGATGGGAATTACGAGCAATCAATCACAACTCTGAGTCAGCCTGTTGCTCAGATCTCAGAGGTTTCAAACAGGAAGTAATTACAATCTCCTCTCAGCACTACAGAAATTGAAGTAAGGTTGCAAATCTTTTATGGTCTTACTTAGGGCGACTTTAGATGAGGGTCCAAGGTCCAGGGACTAATGAACTCAAGCAATTTTATTGGTTGAAAGCTTTAAATTGGTCCCAATCCCTTTAGACAAGGGTCCAAGACCAAAAAGTGGCAAATTGAGGCTAAACCTACATGGCACCTGTTTTGGAGGGAAAATCAATTGGTTCGGACCAAAAAACAGTGCTAAAATGACAGCTCCTGATTTGGAGAACCAAGAATCAGGCTAGGGATCAAGGTATAGTCCAACTCAAGGACTCAATTTGCTTCAAATCAGTCCAAATTGGTTATTTGGAAATTGGAGCCTGCACCCTCGTCTAAAGTGGGGCTTAGGCTTAATTCAGGTCTGATTAGGTTCTATTAGTAAAACGACTCCTTTGATTGTGCAAAGGAGAAAGGGTGTTCTGGGTGTAACTAAGGAACCTTGATGATATTATGATTTAAGTCCTGTGATAATGTGACAGTAGGTGCCTCACTATTCACATCCGGGAAATCATGACCTAACTTTTCCCTTTGTATTTCCAGGTACTTCACAATATGTACCTGGCCACTTTAGCCCTCTTGGGCTTGCCCTCCTCTTCTAGTGAACTTTGATGAGTGTAGGCAAAATCTCAGGGCAATTCATATTTTGCACACTTTTACAGTGGCACAATTGGAGTAGTAGCTGTGGAGGATGTTGTTGTTTATGTGCAGTTATGTGCTGGATTTCGCATGTAGTTGAACACTAACAAGAAAGCATGGCACATAGGAGGTGTGACCGAATTTGTCAGAAGTCCCATATAAGATTCTTGACACACTATGGTGCAGCTACTTGCCATTCATGTATGTACATGCATTCTGCACTTTATAAACTGAATGGGAAACACAAAAAAGCTTATCATACAAGTGCAGTTGTTCAAAGGAACATGTATTTTTTGCGAAAAAGTATACGGTACAGTTGTTAAGGAACATGTAGTTTCTGTTGTCAAAACAGAATAGAGAAAAGTGTGCCTGAAGTGCAGTGGTTAGAGCATCTCCACCCACACCCCCCCCCCAAAGTGAGCCTCATATAATGTGTACCACATCCAATGTAAAAAATGCTAATGATTTGGGCATCCCCACCCATAGCCTAAGCATGAAAGATTGGACTCAACAAAATAAAGTGAAAGATTATTTCAATGCCACCACCTGTACCAATCAGTATTGCCGGTCAATCAAAATATATATGTTTTATTGTGCATATCTAGAGATCCAAACTCAGTTTCACACTATTTGGAGCAACTACACCAGTGCTTAGTATGTGGCCTAGCAAAATAAAAATGGATGAAGAAAAGTCAAAACATGTCATTTTGACCCAGCATTGTTCCAGAGGATGCTGATTAGGCTGGTAAAAGGCACAGCACAGCCTCAGAACACCTAGCCAGTTAATCCAGGTGGGTTGCTATCAGTAGTTGCACACCTGATTGCAGTTCCAGTTCTAGTTTCATGGGTAAGGTTGGGAAAAAAAAGTAAATAACTAAACTTGAATACAAGAAATATTTTTGCAGGGTCAGAGACTGGGCACCAGTGAGCTGCTCTTGGAAACTATACTTAGTTATATGCTATATACTTCTTGCAAAGTATTTTGTACAAGCCATTTTACTGCTGCCTGTGGAGATGCTATTAGCTAGGACAACTTTGTCTGTTGGCTCTACCACCCAGGGAAGAGACTTGGTATCCATGTCGGATTCGGTATGAAATTTTGGCTTGAACTGGGAACCAATTTTTGGGTGATGGTTGAAGAGCTATCTATACTCTCTAGCTGCTTTTCTTATCAAATACCATTTTGTACTTCAAATACCTAACCATGTGCTGCACAATTCCACCATCCTGGTGAATTTGTTAGAACCGAACATACAAAGGTCAGAGCCAATACATTACTGTTTTTTGTGACTTATATTGCTGGCTTTCAACAGACCCAGAGGAAGAAGGGGATACCCTGAGTCCGTGCCAATAATTTGGATATTATAAGGTATTCCTCCGTATCAAGCCCATTGTATCCCTTGTTGTACCAGCTTGATACCAGTTGATAATCATGGCTGTTCTTCGATATGCTGTGCTGTTCAGAGAGAATGTGGATTTGGAGCAACTTTCTTTCTGTGTTCACTGTTTGCTGTTAGGAGAGAAATGTAGATTTGGAGTGACTTTCTCTCTTCATTGTATGCTACTATCCTGTTTGCCTGTTCAACCTTGCTGACTTCCTACTAAAGGGGATAAGTTATATATATTAGAGTTATCCATAAAGTCACCCTCTCTTCACCCTGTCTGTGGGAGTGCTTTCACCCCTAAACCCCTCTTTCAGTGGTATCCGCAAAGTAATGAAATTTCATTAAACTCAGCATTTAATGCACAAGGTTCGAGAGTATATGTAGATGGGTAGAATAGTTTCTTTTTGAAAAAGGAAAAGCTACATATATTAATTACTTGAAAAAGGAAAGACAGGATGAAACTCAATTTATTACCAAAATTTATGGAAAAACTAGTTTGTGTCCCAGTTATTTCTTTTAGTAAAATTTTCATCCCCAGTTACACGTTTGATGCCCTATTATGCCGAAACTGGCTGTTCTCGCCCCCTGATCGCCTGACTTTACGAATAACTCTATTCTCACTAAAACCATGTGCCATGTTCCCAAACGGGGGGCCAACAGACTGTACCAACAGCCACAGACACACCATCCATTGGAATCCTGTTAAGATTTGGTTTGTGGATGAACACCAACTGAGAACACCAACCGAGTTGATGTTAGGTTTCACCTTGATAACCGATCCTGTAAAGGATAGTTCCTGCAGGTAGGTGGGTGGGTAGATAGGACGGTTAATAGGTGACTACTAGGTAAGTATGAAGATGGTTAGTTTAGTTTCTTTTTGAAACTACTGAACACAAACCATACAGTATGAGAGTTAGGTGAAGTCTTCATGCAATGCAATGGGTCTTCTTAGTGCGGTCCAAGTCTTGACAAGAACAAGGGCAAAAAGATGACCCAAAATCTAAATAGTGTACAAAAACAAAGAATTCTTTGCAAGGAGAACATCTGACATTGCCTTTTCCCATGCATTGTTGCTTGACAATCCCTCAATTCAAAACACTGTCAGATTTCAGTGTAGATTTCAGTCATGCGGCTATATCTTCCTTACAACTTCCATCTGCTCAGGCAAAACCAGACCTAATTTCTTTCCATGTTTTAAAAAAAATGACATTGCCTTGGGTTTCAAAGTAGTGTCAGGTTATGGATTTCAGTTATATGGCTATGTTTTCCCCATTTCATTGGCCAAAAATCAAACTCTAACACGGTTTCAAGTTGTCACCATGTATACCTCCTCATTCTCTTCACAATATACACACTTGACTCTAGCCTGTCAACACATGCACACTCGTATTACAACCCAGGTCCCATACAGCGCATTCACCTTAGAACTCACTCAAAGCATGAGACCACCAGTGATTGGTTCCTTTGTATAAAGGTCGCTAAGCTTTGACTTGCCATTTGTTTGCCATATTAAGTCTCACCAATCATCTGAGCTAACTTGTTGGCTGTGCCTTGACTTAGGCAGGTGACTGTAAGTTTTCTAAGCTACAGGTGTAAGATGGGTTCATAGCTGAGCAAGCATCTTTCACTATTCAGTTCAATTTAAACAAGTTTACTTTCAACTTCAAGGAGGAGAATGGGTTTGGATAGGCTACCAGTGTTTTCTTAAAGAATTTCTTTTCTGAGTACCAATCTTTAATCAACTTTTTATATTCATGACTACACACTGAAAACCAAAAATAGAAATATGGGAATTCTTAGTATATACTAGACACACAGGATCTCTTTTCAGTTCTTAACGAATTTCAGACCCTTTGATTTGGTTATGAATAAACCTTGGACACTTGTGAACAATGGGCTAAACAATTAGCACACTCTAAACACTCTAACTGTGCTAATTCCTTTGAGCCTGCCTTGAGCTCTGTCAGCCTGGGGTTGAAGGCCCAGACTAGCATATGGGCACAGATTCATGAAGTATGTTGCTCCTTCAAGAACCTTTTTTCTTTAATGAAAGGTAAGGAACCCATTGGTGGAGGGCCTCGCAGGTTCTTGCCCTCGTTCAAAGGGCTTCAAACCTGTGAAGCCCCTTTGTGCAGTGGGTGCCTTACCCATACTAATTAAGTTTGCTAAACCCTTGTCACAGATATCTTGATTCATTGGATATTGTGTACTACAATTTCCAAAATGATAATTTTGCAATGCATGCACAACAAATTTTATTTTTATTAACTTACATTTATGCTCACAACTCACAAAACCCATAATTGCTAAGTCATAATCTTTTAACTAAAATAGTAGAATAGAAAATACCTTTTTTCTTCAAAGGCTCAAAATCCAAATTCTCTATCCACTCTCACCTCATGGTCTAATTTATTTTGAAAAATTTGCATGTTTAGTTTCATAATAACATTCACCTCATGCATATGATAGGTAAGAGCCCACAAGTGCGGGAAGCGCATTCCCAAAATGAGGGCCGCGACTTGGCTATAACTCACTCACTCGTCCCTAGGCCCCTAATTTTGAGAATATGCCAACCCCAGGGGGCTTTATCCTGCACATCTGGGGATGGTTTCACCATGTCTGCCCTCAATCTCTCCTTCCCCTGCCCTCCCTCACAACCAAGCACCCAAAAATTCTGCTCTTTCTTTGAGATTTGAACCCCAGATCTGGTGCTGCAGGCAGCGCATGTGACAAGTACTAGGTGAGCAACAACCCAAAGGGCTGATGCTCCTTGCTTTCAGTAAGGCACCTACTAAGCTTCTGAATGCACAACACATGCACATGTCCCTCTTGTTGTTGTTGTTGTTACATAATATGCCATTTTTGAATTGTCAGAACATTCTAATTGTGAAGAAGAACTCCACTTGTAGTGATGGCAGAGTTTGTAGTTTGTACAGCTTGCAATTGTCTGCCATGATCAATTTGTCATTGATCCTTGGGTAGCAAGGTTTTTATTCATCAACTTTCAGAAATAGCTTTCATGGCTAGAAGGAAAGCATCCACCATGGCCTCAATGGGCCTAGTTTGGTTAAATGAGCTCAATGGCTAGTTTGGTTAAATGTTTATAGGAGGGTTAAGTGGTTTTTTAATTTTTTTGAAGATACTTGGTTTTTTTATTTTTTATTTTTGTGTCAATTGAATGTTTGGTGAGCTTGGAATTTGTAATGGAGTTTAATTTGACTATGCTTGTTTGGCACACCTAAAGAAATGAAGTGATTTAAAAAATACTTTAGACATCTATTGGCAATCAACAATTTTCTCAAGGTGGAGATAAATTTGTGATCTTGCTTATGAGGAAATTGAACCCCCTAAACCTCCCATTGCAACACAAGCCTTCTTCAAAATACACCCCCACAAAAGCGCATAAATTATTTTTAAAAAAACTAAACACACAAACTATGCACAATTATAATAACATACGATTGCTGAAAATTGACTATTGGGGGAGTTCAAACCTTTAATTACCCATTACAACACAAGGCTTGCACAAACACACAAAGCAAACAAATTGCATACACAAACGAAACTTGTTAGGCCTAGTACTAAGACAAAATTTCAATGTGAAACACATCAAACTTGATGAGATCATGGAACCAATGATTTACTCCATGGCAATTTCTTCCAACTTCAAGTACTTTAACAACTTGTACACAGTCACTTCTGAAGAGAATAGAAATCTTCAAAGCTAAGTTTAAAAATTCATGTGACTTAAGAAAGGCCTCATGGCTAACATAACCATTGTTTTTCATTTTTAATTTGAAAAAGAACATTTGCAAATCCAAAGATATTGAAGATAAGACCTCTCACACCCATAACTAACCAAGCCCAATTTTAAGAGGGTGATGATATTGAGCCTTAATCACACTAATTTGTTTATTTAATGAATTCCCATTGTCTAAGATCAACTAGTAAACCCTAAACCCTAAAAAATGGCCCTAATTTGCCAGATTTTGAAATTATTTCTAGTTTGGCAATATCACAACAAACTAAAAAAATAAATCCTAATTTGCACTCCTGATTACTTTATCAACAATATTTTATGTTGTTTCATGTAAGATTGATTACACAATTAAACCAAAATTGTATAGGGCTGAAATAAGCTATGATACATAACTAATGAAGTAATTTTTTTAAATAAGTGAAATCTCAAATTCACTTACCTCCCTTTACTTACTTCTAAAAGCTTTAGGTTAAATGTTTTTAATAGTCCTAAGTTTCAATATATTTTACATTGCCATGCTTGAAGATTATGTATTTTCCACCTCACCCATTTTAGTTTCAAGCTCTATATCATGTTATGGTGTTGTAAACCCAAGCGAATGTGTAGTCCTTGCCTAAAGGCATGACCCAATAACGTAACTACGATAATAAGATCCACCAATGCAGGATGGATGATCCTTGTACTCCAATGAACAAGATGTGGATACCGATAGGTAGTCAATATCATAAATTGATTAGGATCGGTTGATGCACTATGGAACATATTAATGGGAGTCTCCTTCACAAATAATCAAACTCACACACTATTTTCCCCTTTTTTCTTTTTGCATGGGCTTGAGCTATGAAGCCTGCCTTAACTTGTCCTTCAAGTGTGATTGCCATTTGTGGTGAAGGGCTGCCATCAACCTTGTCCTTCAAAGTGAAAGATTTGAATGAGACTACTTGCCTACTACCAGAACCAGCAGCTCATCATGTAATAGCTCAACCCTTTTAAATGACAATCCATAAGAATGACAAATATTTCACATATTAAATTGGAAACACATGGTGTTTATAGTAGTGGTGAAGCCGGCTCTTGATTCCCACAGCAACAATTCTACCAAGTTTAACTTTGAGTTGTTGTATGACATTAAGGTCTTCTATGGGCTGGCAATGTTGCTGCCTATGTTGAAACGAGTGAATAGTCTAAGCTGGCCCAAGCTCAAAATGTTTTTTTTTTGTTGTTGGCCTTGCCTACCCAGGCAAGGATATTGTGTTTAGATTCATTATATAATATAGCAGGTTAAGGGATTTTGGCTCCTAGGTAATAAATAGGTCTATTTTTATATGAGGATTTTTGAAAGATGATATTTTGGCTTGTGTTGAAACTTGAGATTAGTGACAGAGTTATAATATCTTGAAAGATTTTGGTTTCTTTTAGAGGATTTTCTGAAGATTATATTTTTACATGATGAAATATAATTGAGTTTTCATAATTCTTCTTTTGCCTTAAGATACTTTTTAATGTAAATGACTAGGCCACAATGTGACACACCCCTTATTTTGACTATGTGATAGCAATCAAATTTTGTCAACCAAATTTGTTTTAACATTATATGGACCCTCACATTGACTTTTGAGTTAGATGTGTTTTACTTTTACAAGTGTTAGATGGACTCCTATTGTGATCTCATCATCATGTGATGGATATATAGAAATTGAATACATGTAAAGAGCACTTAATCATTGATTACAACGAACAGCACATTTGAATGTTTTATTTCAGAATTGTTGTCTCACTTTCCTTCACATAATGTAATGAAAGCTTTGGGTTTAGTTGATATCGACTTTGAAGAGTGAGAAAAACATTTAATCGGGGATATTATTAATGGATTATTATGCATATTAATATCCATATTAACATCTTGTTCATTGGAGTACAAGGATCAACCATCCTGGATTGCTGTATCTCATTATTGTTGTTATGTTATTGGGTCATGCCTTTAGGCAAGGACTACACATTCGCTCGGGTCTACAACACCTTAACATGATATAGAGCTTGAACCTAAAACAAGGAGGGTGAAAAATAGGTAATCTTCAAGCACGGCAATCTAAAATATATAGAAACTCAGGATTATTAAAAACATTTAACCTAAAGCTTTATTACTTAAGTCAGGGGAGGTTAACAAATTTGATATTTCACTTATATATAAAAAAAACTACTTCAATGTTATGTATCATGGCTTATTTCAGCCCTATGAAATTTTGGTTTAATTGGGTATTTAATCTTACATGAAACAATGTAAAATATTATTGATAAAGCAATCAGAAGTGCAAATTAGGGGTTTTTTTTTTTTTGGTTGTTGTTATGATGTTGCCAAACTGGCAATAATCCACAAACAGAGTATGTCAAATTTGGCTATAGACCCAACATGAAAGTCAAACATTTTAAGAATCCTTTAATATTTTGGTTACTTACTTACTGGAACGTGTTTTTGAAATCTGATGATTTTTCAAAAGAAATAATTTCAAAATCTGGCAAATTAGGGCCCATTTTTTTCACAGAAACCTTTGTATGTATCATATATTTCTCGCAGGTTGAAAAACAAATTGCAACCAAAATTCACCAAAATTTTGAAAAATGATGCAAAATATGTTTAATATCCCAGTAAAAATTAATGCAAACATCATGGCATGAATGAATGATGGACTTCGTGTATTTTACACCTTTCTTTTGTTATTAATTCATTGTATGCCCAAATGGGTCTAACAATTAAAGTCGTCTTCCTTCTTCTTCTTCTTCTTACAGCTCATTTGGTTATTGTGCACATCTTACGTCTTGTTCTGTTGTCATCCTAATCATTAACAATGGCGAGAGCTTCGGAACATGATTTGTTGGCCTTGCCTACCAAGGCAAGGATATTATGTTTAGATTCATTGTAGAGTATATATAGTAGCTTAAGGGATTTTGGCACCTAGGTAATAATAATAGGTCTATTTTTTATATGAGGATTTTTGAAAGATGATATTTTGGCTTGTGTTGAATCTTGAGATTAGTTATATAGAGTTGTAATATCTTTGAAAGGTTTTGGTTTCTTTTAGAGGATTTTTTTTTGAAGATTACTTTTTTGCATGGTGAAATATTTTGAGCTTCCATAGTTTTGCTTTTTGCCTTAAGATACTTTTTGATGTAAATGGCAAGGCCTAAAACCTTAAAAATTGTCATATTTTTCTTTTAAAAAATAGTCCTATGGGTTGTGCAAAATTTTACCCCAAATGTTCTTTTTTAAAATAAAGGTTGTTTGAATAATAGATTAAAAAAATGAAAAAAATTTGCCACCCTAAAAATATTATTATTATTATTATTATTTTACTAGATTATTAAATAAATAATTTAAATTTAAATTTACCAAAAAAAAAAAAAAAAAAAAAAAAAAAAAATTCATTCCTTTATCTCTTTTTTTTTTTTTTTTTTTCTTTTTTTTTTTTTTGTTTTTTTTTTTTTTTTTTTTTTTTTTTTTTTTTTTTTTTTTTTTTTTCTTTTTTTTTTTTTTGTTCATCATGTGCACGATCTCGTCTTACATGCTTCGGGACAAATCGGATGATCGCTTATGTTGTTGTCGTA
>Ga0116227_10008165_pt1 | contig 19930 bp, 15 predicted proteins | sample S1TSphgellanicum_FD_89693 | JGI IMG/M metagenome (GOLD analysis project Ga0116227, IMG submission 89693) | Host-associated microbial communities from peat moss isolated from Minnesota, USA - S1T2_Fb - Sphagnum magellanicum MG | ecosystem: Host-associated > Plants > Peat moss > Unclassified... | reverse complement strand
TTGCCAAATCATCAAGTCCACATTGGCCAATTGTCAAGTCCACACTGCCAAGTGGGTGCACCAACTCCAAGTTGGCAAGTCCACTTCACCTTGTGGACTGCCCCAATGAGCTTCAAACTGCCCCCACATTTTTTTAAATTTCTGGGCTGCCAAAGGCCTGAATATTTTTTTGTCTACTAAAAAATCTGCCCCCAAAACTCAGACTGCCCATGATTTTTTTCCCCCCCATAGGCCGCAAGGTCGAGGGGATCATTAGCTAAAGTTCAAAGTAGAAGAGGATAATGACTAGATAATAGTTGGAGAATGACCAAATGACAATAACAAGGTTCTTAATTCATGAGAAGCATTAGGAAGGTGATTAGATAACATTAGTAACAAGGTTTTTTGTTCACAAAGAACATTAAGAAAAGATTGCGACGACCAAACATTGAGAACATCAAAAGAAGATTGTGAAGTACACACAACTTAAACACCGAGATAGGATCACAAAGAACACACCTTTAGAGCATCAAGAGAGGACCGTGAAAAACACACGCACCAAGAGAAGACCCATTCCAACACTTGCACCCCACAAACAACTTGGAATTACTAAGCATCTAAGAGAAAAGCTGAGAAGTTACAAGCAAGAACACTAAGAAAAGATTGTGATGAACAAACATTGAAAACGTCAAGAGAAGACTATGAAGTACACACAATAAACACCAAGAGAGGATCATGAAGAACACATGCACCAAGAGAGGACCCTGAAAAACACACGCACCAAAAGAAGACCCATTCCAACACTTGCACCCCACAAACAACTTGGAGTTACTAAGCATCTAAGAGAAAAGCTGAGAAGTTACAATTGCTTGTACCTTAGGAAAATGCCTTGAACACATAATGAACACCATGAGAATGGTCACAAAAGTCTACACAATGAACAAAGTTCTCATTAGCAATGAAAGGGCCACAAGCAAAAGGGATTTGGAATGGATGGGGGGAGAGGAAAAGGAATGGGTGTTGTTGGGGTGGCGGTTTCTAGAGCGACACCATGCTAGAGACACAGTTAAAAAATTAGGGTTTAACTACATTTTATGGCATCGATCATCAAACATGTTTTTGCCCATTTTTGGGTTTCAATCTCGAACATTGAATAAACATGTTTGTTATTTGCAATGGAGGGTGTACATTTGGAAAGGAGATTGTTTGGTGATATCCTAGATGTTTGACATGTGTGAGGTATGATATGTGTGTAAATAGATGTTAGATTGCTCTAAGATAAGAGCAAAAATTGTTTTGTGGAAGCTTTTTTTTGTGAGGCAATGACGCCGAAACCTTTGGGAAGAAGCCATACCTTTTGCGTCCCTTGTCCAAATCCAGCGATTTAAAGGGCAGCATGTGCACCCAGAGCTGCTCTACAATCTATCTTCAGATTCTGATGCCAGAAGAGATCACAAATTTCCATTGAGTTTTTAACTCTACTATGACCGGCCGGCCTGATTAACCTAGTGCATTGAGTACCTAGTACTTGGCCTTCCTCAACCAAGTAAGAAGTTTCAAGAATTTTGGAATTGTACCACAACATTTGATAATTTGAAAGTTTTGTACAAATACATTTGGAATGAATATATTTTTTGGGAACCTTGGAGGATCAAAACTGCAGTAGGCCTGGGAACCATTACTTTGAATTTGGCTTGTTTTCAACTCCCCAAAATAAGAAGATTTATTGTTAAAGTTACCCTGTCTTCACCTTGTCTTTGGGCCTGCTTTCACCACCCACTACCCCCTCTTCCCGAGGTATCTGGAAAGTAAGGAAAATTTATTAAATCTCAGTATGAAATGCTAAAACTCAACATGTAATGCACAAGGTTTGAGAGTAATTATAGTAGTTGTACATGTAAGAGCAATGGAAATATACGTAGCAGCAGTGGAGGCGCTTAGGAAAAAGGAAAGACAGGCTGAAACTTAGTTTACCACCAAAATTGGTGGAAAAACAAGTTTGGGTCCCCATTATTATTTGGCTTTGTAAAATTTTCATTCCCAGTTACATGTTTGATGCCCTCGTATGTCGAAACTGGCTGTTCTTGCCTGGTAATCGTGAGACGTTACAGATAACTCTATTGACTCGGGAATTGTTTTATTTTGAGAAGCCAACTTATGCGTAAGTTAGACGCAGTATATTCCTCTATTTGCCTAACAGAATTGGTTAGAATATTCTTTTTGGGTTTCCAGACTTTTTCTAGGTTGGATCCCTTTGGTGAAGAACACGCTAGAATGTAAATAAGCCGTGGGAAAAATTTGTTACACAAGGGAATGATCCGTGGTAGAATCAGTTGCCACCTTACTGAACAAGCCGCCCGGCCCCACTGGGCTTGCCGGCCTCATAGGTTGAACATGCCTTGAAGGTGCAACCCAACACAGAAACAAGCACACCAACCACGGTTTTCAGTTTTGAGGCTATCAAGTTGGATGAACCCAAATTTTAGAACCCCGGGCACTTTTAGACCCCTCAGCTCAATGATTTTTTGGAGTGAATTTTCGCCCTTTTTGCTAAAAGTAATTCTCTAAAGGAAGGAATATTTTGTCAAAAATTCCCTGTTTTTGGAAAAAAAAATTTCCAATAAAGAAAAAAAAACTGGTCACAATTGCTTACAATATGAAAGTGTGCTTAAGATTTTATACTTTCATATTTGGAATTTCCAAATTTGGCTAATTATAATTATGGATTATTGCTACTTGAGCAACATCACAAAATTGAAGGAAAAAGCATTGCCTCAGCTATGCAGGGGTTAGGCGGGAAACAAGAACCGAATGAAAAAGAGTCTTGTCCATGCACCATCTATCCAATCTTTTGTGTGTAGCCAAAGTGATGATCATCCATAGGAAGTTATATAGCAAAAGTTGCAATTGTCCGCAGGAAAGATTTAGCCAAATATGGCTGGCCATAAACCAGACATGAAGTACACATTCTTAATCATCCTTGTACATTTTTGGCTACACACTTGAAATCAAATATAAAAAAATCTGATGATCATTTTTTTATTGACATGACTTGTGAGGTTTAAAAACCTCCAAAACCACTTCATTATTAAATTTCACTTTTTGGCGAAATTTTGCCAAAAAAAAGAAATGGTGGTGGTGTAACCAATATGACACCAGACAGTAAAATTTATTGTGAAAAAGTCAAAATGTGCCGGTTTAGCTCAGCAAGGTTTTTCTACACCAAAATAGTGCAGCTTGCCGTGGCTGGTGAAAGGCGCAGCAACATAGTTGTGCACCTCCAAAGAAGAGTGTAAGAAATTGGACCTGACTCCGACTCAGTGTTCTCATGATGATTGCTCCAGGTGGTTTGCTATTAATAGTCCCTACGTATATAAATGCAGTTCCGGTTACAGTTTTATCGGTGGGGTTGCCAAAAAAACAAAACCAGCTAAACTTAGACATTTAATTTTATTATCCAGAGTGACATACTTAGCAACAATGGTGGAGATGCTGTTACAAGTTATCTGCCAACAAAATTGATCAAAGTCGTCCAGATGACATGTACCAAATACCACCACCCGGACGATCTACTTCTTTTGGAGGAAAAAGTTACATGGATATGTTCCGTTGTTGTCGATAAGATAAGAAGACTACGTCAACACGTTGTGCCGGACAGTTGAAGGTCGAAAGAAATTTGTGCAACTATGCGGTGGTGGTCATCCTCTTCGAACGAATCTAATACCAGATTTCCATATTTGTCCCATGTACCAGAAAAAAAGAAAAAAAGAACAGAAAAATGAAATACCGACAAACTGTCGCTTGTCCAAACAAATGACCCACAATATTATTATATCTACCGAGAAGTGCACAAGACAAATTTTTTTTTTTTTGCACCAACTACGTAACCCACATCTCTCTCCAAATATTATTGTCTTGTTCCATTGTAGGGGCCCCAGACTAAACCGTACAATATATAAAAGGGTCCCGCCTTGACAACCCCGTATGTTTGTCCCAAAAGTCGACCAATCACAAGTCCACCGCCAAGTCCCCTTATTCAAACCGCATCAATATAACATGAAGAATATACAACATGCCTAATTATAATGCCCTATAATGTTTGTGGCCCGTTTGCAATAAATTTTCTTCTGAAGGTGAGAAATTGTGTTCATGGCTCAATTCACCACAAAAATGGTCAATCTGCCTCTTTTTGTTTGTATTGTGCCACTCAATTGACCATGCAAATGCACAATCCATCCCTTAAGGCCTAGAACTTTAGAATTTAGGATAGATTTTGTTTACTTTTTTTTCACGTCAAAATCCCCAATTTGAGGGAACAAATAGTGAAAAAAAAAAAAAAAAAGTGTTTTTGTGGGTTGGATAACTTGGAATCGACCGACCATCTAATTTTTATTCTCAACCGAACTTATCTCTCGGATGGCATTGCATTGGTGGTTGTCATTTCTATTCGCTAGTCAAACAATGTCTACGTACCAACCCATAGTTGTAAAACCCTAGTTTTGAGGAAGGAGGGGAAGGAGTAAGGGGGGCAAATTTTGTTGGGTAGAGTTTAGGATTCTTGATATTGAATTGGGGTATGATGTTACCATAAACATAAATCTTTGAGGAACAATTGTGCTATCAACAAAAAAGGAAATGATTGGTTCAATTCCATTGTTTTGCAATGGTCCTTCCCGTCCCCAAAAGAAAAGTCCTTTTTTTTTTTTCGGGTTAACCTAAGTATCACATGATTGTTCAATTTTCATTGCATATATATATATATATATATATAGGACACAATAGAGCAATCCATTGCAAAAAGGGAGCCAAACATAACTTTGCCTTGCATAATTTCAAGGAAGCTTTTTCATTTTGGAAAATTGCATAAAATGTAGTCACTCCCCATCATAATCCCTATTTATCTTGTGCTTTCATTTAAATCATATGTGATTTTTTCTAATTATCATTACAATGAATTTTTTTTCCCTCAATTTTGTGATATGATCAACATGGCAATCATCCATAAGCTGAATTTAGCCAAAATTTCACTATTATCCAAATGTGAAAGGAAAAAAAAATCCTTATATCTTTGGGCTACCTACTTGAACCATGCATAGAAATTTGATGATTTTTCTAGATTTTCCTCTCTTCTTGGATTTTTGAATTATTATTATTATTATTATTATTTAAATTTTTTTTTGCAGAAGTGCAAAATTTCACACAAACAAAAGGCTTGGACTTTTTGACATCGGTGACAAGATCACAAACAAAGACACTTATTACAACAACATTGCGCACCTACCTCCGAAATGAGGCAGCACTTGCAGTGCAAGAAGGGAAGACAAACTTGATATATGCACAAGCTCCGACAACTAAATTTTGACTAATGTTGAGCGCGTACCAAGTTGAAACCCTTGGTATATACAACTGCTATTGATCCTAATATAAATTAAAAAAGCCAATTAGACTAGTATGTATGTGACCTTAGTCAGATACCAACAACCATCGTACCAATACCTGGCTTGTACAGACTTGAGGTAATAATACCAGTTGAATCTTCAAGCTCTATTTGATCTCAATATCAAGTATATATACCAGTGTTGTGCGAGTATACCTGGATCAACGGTTTTGGAATTGGGTATGAAAAAACTCGACTTGACTGATTCTACATGTTAAGAACTCAATTTAGACCTTTACCCATGAATGACCAAATCGTAGTAGAATTGGATAAAATGTGGAACCTTCTTTCTACTCTACTCACGTGTTTTTATCTGAAAAAGCCTTCACGGACCACCTTCTTGAGTTTCAATCTCTTAAACGAGTATTATTAGGGTTTAGAGTTGTTCCTATCATTTTGAGTTTGAGTTTGTGTGTCTGAGTTTCCTCTTTGTGTGTAAATTGTGAGCTCCAATGATGCTTGTTGATCCAAGCTTTGATTTGGTTTCTCTTCCGCATGTGCTTCTCTTGAATTGATAACTCTAAATCTTATCTGAAACCACATTCAATTTAACAACCTTATACCTAATAATCGCCTTTAGGTGAGAAAAATAAATTAAACTATACCCAAAGGTTCTGAAATATATATATATTTACATTCAAAACCTTGCGGGAAAAGATAACCAAATTTATAAAATAGAGTTATCCTTAAAGTCACCCTTTGTTTCACCCCTATCTCCGCTGCTTTCGCCACCTATCCCCTCTTTCAGTGGTATCCGCAAAGTAATGAAATTCTATTAAATCTGGGTATGAAATGCTGAAACTCAGCATTTAATGTACAAGGTTCGAGAGTATTTATAGTAATTGTACAGGTAGGAGCAGCGAAAATATGTGTAGCAGCAGTGGAGGCGCTCAGGAAAAAAGGAAAGACAGGATGAAACTCAGTTTACCACCAAAATTGGTGGAAAAACTAGTTTGGTTCCCAGTTATTTTCCTTTTGTAAAAATTTTCATTCCTGGTTACGCGTTTGACGGCCTATTATGCCAAAACTGGCCGTTCTCGCCCCCTAATCACCTGACTTTATGGAGATAAGTCTAATACCTCAGATTTTTCATCAAACCAAATTTGGCTAATATTCTTGTGATCATCATCACCACTTTGGCTACATCACAAAATTGATAAAAGAAACATTATTAAGGAAAACGTTAAAAAAGTAATGATTATATTGAGGAGGATTTAACCAAAATATATGAAGTAAAAATCTTTAATCATCCTTCTATGTTTTTGGCAACACATTTTAAACCAAATATAGAGAGTGGGTGATTTTTATTATATATATATGTTTCCTTCACTTCTAAGTTCTAGCAATTAAAAACCTCCAAAATCACTACATTTTTGAACTTTTTAATTTTTAATTTCACTTTTTGGACATATATACAAAATAGAAAACAAATGTGGACCCCTAGAGACAACCTTTTGTCAGTTTCTACACACTAGAGTTGAACTTTGGGCAAACCATATGAAGGTGCTTTTGGGAACATCTTCTTGAGAACTTGGGAACCCTTTTAGGAACATGATTGGAACATATTGTGAACGAGGACAAAAAGAGGCTCCCCCATTCCCGCCCCCCCCCGCCCCCAATACCAGAGAGAAAAGCGCGTAAAAATTTGAGAAATTACAGTCGAACAAAACAAATTTCATTTTAATATTTCATTCGTTTTACCACAAAATTGACGCTTTTAAACCCTACTGAGGTAGAAAAGGTACAACGCGGCCACAAAGCTCCCATAGCCCCCGACAGCCTAGTGATAGCTTTGATGGGCGAATCCGATTCGTAGAATTAGGCGGTCGTTATCATTCGGATCAACGGAGGAGAATAAACGAAAAAAGGGTTTTACCGATAGATAATGAGAAGGATGACGATGGGGGGCAAATGTAGAATGAATGAATGAATGAATGAATGAATGAATGAAAGAGAGAAGGAGCTGAAAGTTAGTTTATTCATCCACGTAAAGGAGTGATTTAGTATATAATTCGCTGCCCTCTCCCCTCTCGTTTTCCGGCTTGTCGTGTACGTTTTTTCTTGGCGAGCTCGTCTTCCTCTCGCACTCCCCCCCCGTGCTCTCGCGCTCTCTCTCTCGCTCTCTTGCTCGTTCTCGCGTTGATTTTTGTCGATTCGCATACCTCTCGTAAGCTCTGAAGCCTGTTGCTGCAACAGTTTGCGTTATGTGATAAGGAAGCGGTGGGAATTTTCATCCGGGAAATTTCCGTTTAGAATTTGATCTGGAATATTGAATTTCTGGTACTGGGTATGACGTTCTTCAACTGAAATCACAGTGCACGCTCTTGTTGCAGTACACAAAGGACCTGCATGCACTGATCCGACGAGAGACCCGGGAAGTAAAAAGGACAAAGAAAAAAATATTTTTCTTGAATCTGGAATATATATATATATATCCCCCTTGTGAATCCGCAGCTCTGACTTTGCTACTACCCTTGCTCATGATCTTGGTGAACTTTGGGATTTGATACGCCTTACCAGTGTGCAGTGATTTCATCTCATGCGTCGTGGAGCAGCTGATTCTCTCTCTACAGAACACGCAGCTTATATATAAAATTAGATCTCTCGTTGTGTTTGTGAATTACTCGTAAGCTGTGCTGAGGAGTCCTCATGGAGCAGCTGCTGGCCTGCAGTACTAGTCTCGACGTTCTACCGCCTCTTTGGGAACTTCTCTAACATTTGTGGTTTCTAGTTTGATCGGTTCCAGTCAAGATTGCTTCGTTTGTGTTGTTTTTTTTTTTTCTTTTGGGTCCAGGGTGGTTTCCAAACTGCCTTGAGAGCTCCTGTGCTGCACAGTTTCTGCTGCGGGGGTGGGGATTAGGCGAGCCCTGATCTTAGAGCTCTTGAACAACACTCGGCCGGGTTTAGACTTCCAGCTTGTGGTCGCATGTAGGAATCATCAGTTTGTTCTTTCTTTCTAGTGCTTGCTTTGACGTTTTGCAATCTGCAGCTACAGAAGCGTGTGCCTGCGTGCGTGTTTGTTTGTTTGTTGCTTGTGTTTTTCGTCGTGCTCGTTGCAGCAGCTGGTTTCAGTGTTTTGTCGTGCAGCACCCAAATCCTCAAAAACATGTGTGGTCTTATTTTCCTGCGTGGGAACGCCATCTTCTTAGGGAATGCTCGTGTTCTTCATAAGCTCAGGCTCAGCATTTGATTAGGAGCAGCTCTTGTTTCTCAAGCTTAGAGGACGAACGATAGTAGCTAGTGCCGCTGGAGCTTGATCAGGAAGCTTAGACCTCTCGACACCACACCACCGCTGGTGCTGCTGCTTTGCTGCTCCTCCTGCAACCGACTGAAGAAACAATTGCAAAGAACTTGGAGTCCGGAATCTTTTCCTTGGCTGCTCCTTCTTGGATTCATAATATCGAGGTCGCTGCAACATCTGATCATCATCAGAAGACTGAAAGATCACACTCCATACAACTGAGGTCTCGTCGGCTGTCAGAATCCCAGAGGAAATTCGAGTCTAGGTCTACAAGACGGTCCTTCTTCCATAGTCGATGATGGCCAACGCTCTAGTGGAGCAGGATCAAGAAGAAGCTGCTGCAGTTGTGACCTCAAACGAGAAGCGAATCTACCAAGGATCAGCTGCAGGCATGCCCCCGCGAGACGGATCAAAGCGCCCTCGCCTCACCCTCTTCAGGTACAGAGCTCCAACTTCTCCGGCTGGCATGCATGATGATCAGCTCGCTCGCTCGCTTGCTTAGTCGATTGTTGTAATCTTGAGCTTAAGAACTCGCGAACTACTCTTGCTTCTGCGCCTGCATGCAGTGTTGTAATGGAAGCAATCAAGCTGGACAACCTGCAAAGGAAGATATTGCCAGACTTGGAGCCACTCTTACGTAAAGTGGTGAAAGAGGAGCTCGACTACGCGCTGAGCGATGCAAACTTCTTCCCGACCAGAGTTGAAACTTGGTAAGCAAGCATACTGAGCTTAGTGAAGAAGAATTGCACTCTCGCAAGAAGCTTGCAGCTTGCTGGCTTCCTGAATTCAAGCTGGAGGTTCCGTCAACAAGACTTGCTGAGCTGATCTCTTGTCACACATGTTTCTTTGTCCAGCTTGCATGATCTTGAAGATTTGTCAAACCTCAGTGATCATGGGTGGGTTTGAAAACTGTGCAGCCTGACCATGTTACCCAGGAGGATTCAAGCTGCTGCTGCTGCTGCTGCTGCTCCAGGTCCTCCTGCAGCTTGTAGCAGTGAAAGGATTCTGCAACTGGTGTTCAAGAACAAGCTGTCGCAGACTCTTTTCACAGGCGCCAAAGTGGAAGCAGAAGATGGGACACCCATTCAAGTCCAGCTGTTGGATGCACAGACAAGGGAGCTTGTGAGTTCAGGACCGGAGGCAACTGCCAGGCTCGAGATTGTGGCTTTGGATGGTGACTTTGCAGCAGCAGCAACATCTTCTTCAGAAACTGCTGCAGCTGCTGATGAAGAAGGAAAGCTGAAGACTTTTTACTGGGAGCAGTCAGTTTTTGAGCACTACACTCTGAAAGAGCGTGAAGGAAAGCGGCCACTCTTGACAGGAGACCTCTTTGTGTGCTTGAAGGAAGGAGAAGCTTCTCTTGGCGAGTTCCAGTTCACTGATAACTCTAGCTGGATTCGTAGTCGCAAGTTCTGTCTGGGCATCAAAGTTGCTCCTGGCTACTGTCAAGGCATACGCATCCGAGAAGCCAAAACAGACCGTTTCATTGTCAAAGACCATCGCGGCGAATGTAAGTGTGTCAGGCTCTGGTTCTTCACTGGATTTTGTTTGTTTGTTTGCTTCTTTCTGTCATCTTTCTTTCTTTCATTGTCTGACAGAAAACAAATTCAGTCACAACTTGGACAAGGGTGCTCCATGGACTCCTTGCGGGAAAGGAAAGCAATTTCGGTCACAACCTGGACAAGGGTGCTCCATGGGCTCCTCCTTGCAGGAAACGAAAGAAGAAGACTTAGTTGTGAACATGAGATTCTGATTGTGGGGTTTGTTTGTTGTGTTTGGGGACATGAACAGCATACAAGAAGCACTATCCTCCTTCATTGGAGGATGAGGTTTGGCGGTTGGAAAAAATCGGTAAAGATGGTGCTTTCCACAAACGTCTGAGCCAAGCAAACATTTTCACTGTTGAGGACTTCCTGCGCTTTCATTCAATGCAACCAGAGAAGCTACGAAAGGTACTTACTTGGCCCATTATTCCTTGCCACCATGATTCAACAGCATAGGTTTTTGCAGAATCAATGTAGCCCCCTCTGTCTTTTTTGCAAAGATTTGTAAGTTTTTGCAGAGTGGACGTAGCCCCCTCTCTGGCCTTTTTGTAGTGATTTTTAAGTTTGTGCAGAATCGATGTAGCTCTTTCTTTCTCTCTGTCCTCTTTGCAGAGGTTTGCAGAATCGACCTAGCCCTCTCTCTGTCCTCTTTGGAAATCTCTGTATCTTCTTCTCCCTTGCCAAACATACTCCTGTCCTCTTTGGAAATCTCTGCAACAGTTTCTCTCTTGCAAGTCGCCACTTCCCTCTGCTCTTCACAAATCTCTGCAACAGTTTCTCCCTTGCCTTTCCCTCTCCTCTTCGCAAATCTCTGCAACAGTTGCTCCCTTGCCATTCCCCTCTCCTCTTTGCAAATCTCTGCAACTTTTTGAAGCTTTATTCTGATTTCAATTTGTTGTTGAGGATTTTCCAAAAACCACCATCTTTTCCAAAAGATTCAGAGCATTCCAATTTGGCCATTGAAGAATTCTCTGTGGTCTTTTTTCTTCTTTTTTTCCTTAGAATGTCATGGGACTACTGTGTTTGAAGTTGTCTGCTGCTGCCTGCATGGTGATCAATGTGTCAGATATTGGGCAATGGAATGTCCGCAAAGATCTGGGAAGCAACAGTCGAGCATGCCCAGACATGTGCATCTGGTTCAAAACACCATGTATATATACATCAGAATGGTCTCAGCATCATCTTCAACAACATTTTCCAGTGGGTTGCTATCAAAGAAAATTCTCAAAGTGAGCATCGAGCAGCTGATTCTTTGCATCACAAAGAAAAGGTACAGGGAACAAAAAAAAAAGCAAGAATGATGATGATTCTCACATACTTGCAGACTTCATCAGCTATGACCTTCTACTGTTTGCTTTGTTCCCAGGCCAGTAGAAACTTTGTTTTGCAGTTTTATACCTTGGCTTCTATGTAGCAGCAAAACTCTAAGCATTTATCTCTAGACATGGCAAATGTTCACATGATTTTGGGCTGTGTGAATGAAGACTACAGAGTTGTGTCAATCGACACCAAATTTGCTCATGGGATGAAATCGTGGGAATGATTTGACACACAGGCAACAGTGGAAAAACTTGTGAAGGCACTGGCAAATGGGAACTGGAAGGACTTGATTCATGAGTACGATGGGGAGAGAAGTCTTGATTTCAATCCTTCATTGCAAGGTAGTAACTATGTAACTAACTAACTAGTATTATACTTACAGGGCTGATTTTGTGAATGCCCCAGAGCTTAAGAAACTGTAAACATGATGATTGGCATCCTGTGATCCTGATCATTGACAAACCATACCTGGATTGATTTGTAGGTGATGGCAGAATGGCAGGATCAAATGCTGGCTACATACAACAAGAGGAAAATCAGCTGGTTTCTCAATCATATGCAACTCAGGAGGCTGCCAGTGGACTCCAGTCAAGTCTGCCAGATCAACGTCACTATATGATGGACTCATCAGGGTCTTCTCTGAATGACAATGAGTTCAGCCAACAACAACCGCTCCTGGCAGCAAGCTGCTTATATCCAGCTCAAATGCAAGGATATATCACTAATGGTATGCCAAATTGGGTTCCAACTCCAAGTTTGCTAACTACCATGATTCCTCCTCCTCCTGAGCCCGCATCATCTGGTGCAATTAGTAGTATCCAGCCAGAAGCTACTCAATGGCAATCCTGTCATCATCCTTGCCAAGATCTGTCTAAATGGAGTGCCGCAAACTGTAGTGAGGGTGCTACCCAGGAGTTGGAAGTTGAAATGATGCAGCCGGGTAATATGTCCACCTACTTGCCTACTTACAGTACTAGTTGGCAAGATGTCAGCAACACCACCTCTGCTTATGGGTTCAACACCACATCTCCATGCATGATTTCAGGTGAATTGATACCACACACAACAACAAACAGTGGTGAACAACCACCGCAGAGAATCAAATTACCTGCACCTCCTTGGGGTACTTCCAAACCTCCAAGAGCTGGTGTAAGGCAGGTGTAGCAGCTCAATGAAGACAAGCACAAACATACCTGAGCACCAAGTTAGACATCCTAGCTTGCACCACCCATCTGCTCTTACAAAACTTTTCCACTGCATCTACTTACTTAGACTTTTCTGGAGTGTCAATTGTTATCTTGATGCAGCAGGAAAATGAGCACATCTGTTATAGAAATTCTCAAGATTATTTACAGAAAAGAAAAAAAAATTGTAGAAAGTTGCTGCTGCAAACAAGGTTACATGGAGTGAGTGGTAACAAATTTACTGCCACTTCCATGTGACCCAATGGAGAGTTTGCTATCGTACAAGTAGTAATGAACAAATTGTTTTGTGTTTACTTGAGATCTTGCAGGAACCCGGTTAGGGGTAAATGGAAGAAAAGGATTAGCAAGGATACTAGTCATTTAAGCTACAAATTAATTTGCCTTCACAATGGAGCAAGGGCTTTTGTTCATTGTGTTTTTCAGGCCATCTAGGAACAATTTTGTACCCTTTCATTTTTTCATAGGACCATTGATTTGTTAGCTTTTATGCTGTGTACCATATTACCTTCCACTCCCCTCTCTCTCTCTCTCTCTCTCTCTCTCACACACACACACACACACACACAAATACACACACAAAATGCATCAAAGCAAAACGAAGACAAGTGGCTCAGGATGTGGCACAGGAGTTCCAGAAGTAAGCACCCCTCAGCCCCACTGAACCTTCGGTGGGCACTTACTTCTGGAACTCCCCATTCCTTGGGCATTACCCTACACAAAATGAATTTGAGCAGCCTAGAGAGTATGACCAAGTCTTTAGTTGTCACTCACTCGCAAATTGGCTTTCATGTTTCTTTAATATAATGCAGAACATTATTTTTCTGTAGTAGTCATTTGTTTGCATAACCCAGCTTAATGTGTGAATTTGCAATTTTGATAGTGTTGGGCACCAATCTAATAGCACACGACACCTGGTCCAATTGCATCCCAAACTCAACATGCATGCAATTTGCATGGTTACACAATTTTGATGAAAGATGAATTTTGATCAAGAAAGTAAAGCTAAAGAGTACAAGAATTCATGCGGCTATTCCTCTGGTTCAAGACACACATAGCAAGGATTCTTTGAAGCTGTAATTGCAACCTTCCCAAAACTGGTAAACCAAATGCTGTAGTCTAGAAAACTTAAGATGTAATTCAGTGAATCCACCAAATTCAGACAAGATCAATGGTTTGGCATACAGTTTTGTGGCAGAGGAAAAGCTTTAATTTTTTACATGACTACAGCAAAATGTACAATCAAGAATTCCACTCTTCTAAAAATCATGCAAAATATGAATCCAGAAACATGGAACAACATGCAAAGTGATGTAGATGATCACGTGTTCACTCAAGAGACAGGTCAAGGGAGGAAGAAATGGAGTAAGATCTCAGAAGAAATGGAAACATATGATAACCAAAGAGCAGAAAGGGAGGATGGAGGATTCTTCTCTTTCACCGTCATTGACATTGCAGCCAATGAAATCATTATACCTTATTCGAGGGTCTGCTCATCACAAACTTCCCAACAAGCTGCTTCCGCAAGAAGCCCATGCTTCCCTCTTCATTTTAACCCTCCATCAGTGGAAAACAAAAGGAAGAGGTAAGAGGAAAAGAAGAATCTGTCAAGATGAGACATTTTGATTTGATCCTCAAAGTTGGTCTTACTGGATCTTGTAGTTCTGTATCTGTTGTGTTCAATGAAAGGTCAAAAGCTACATCGATCACACAACTTAAGAATCCCTTACTATGCAACCATTGACAAGATCAGCATATCTTGTGATGCAGAGTGGAATGCTCACCCCTCAAGTTGCAGAGAATGTCGAAGGAGGAGCTGACACTTGCTCCCTGACATATCCTGACCTGCAGGTTTAGCTGCAAAGTAGCTACAATTTGGTTGCTGGGAGGAGGTTTTCAAGTTTGTAGTTATGAAGAAGTGAGCCTTGTCATTGCCAAGTTCTTGGATTGCAGTGTCAAGCAGTTGTTTGCAGTTGGGTCCTTTGATGCCCATAGCTATCACCTTTGCTGCACATCAAAGATGCAAGATGTTAATCATCAGGTCATGATGCTCTTGCTTGTGCAAGATGAGAATTCTGGGTTGCAAATCTCCAAGTGCTGGATGCAGCTTCAAATTGTATCAACAAAACTACTTCCTTTGCACCAATGAATGATGATCCCTAGACTTTTGCCTTCATGCAATCACCCTCTGTCATTCTGAGTCCCAACCTGCTACTAGTGACCTTGGTGCATATCATCATGTTGCGTACCTGCAATCAGGATTTGCAACCAGACTTGCAATTTGTCACGATGGATGCCAAGAGTGCACAGAAAGCTTGTAAGAATCTCTGAGCTTACACTTCCAGGTCTACTTAATCCTGTGACACACAGGTTCTGTGCCCACACCCATCACTACTTCCATTAATTCGGGGTGCAAGCACCCTTCAATACCTTCAGAAAAAAGCTAGGCATTTGCCCCACCTTCTTCAGAACCAGTGAACTGTGAAACTCTGAAAACTCATCAATCTACTACCAGAATCATGTTTTGACATTGGTTAAGAGTGTGAGGGACTGAGGATTGGAAATTGCTGAAGCCAAAGTCTTTGGATGTGTTCATCATACCTTCCAAACAGCAGCAATTGCATAAGCATAAGCTAGAGCTGCATCTTTCTCCAGGCAAAGCACAAAACATTCCTGCCTTTGTCACAACAATTATATATTTCTGTTGCTCTATTTCTTGTTATTACCCCTTCTTCCTTGATAGAAGAAAAGTAATACTCTTCTTGAATATTTCCATGTCTCTTGTGTTTTCCTACTCAGAAATGGTCACCAGCTTCTTAAGTATCTGGTTTCCTTGCACAGGGTTTTGCAGTTTGCACTTAGAAAGTGTTTCTGAGTAACAATCTGATGCTAATCAACTAAATTTTTTCCATGTCTAGACCTTGGTGTTGTTCCTTCATGACTCACGGGAGAGTTACAAGGTCTATCAAAACCAAGGCACATACCAGCATTCCTCTAGAACAGTCTGTTTGCTCAGATCAGGGCATGTCTGCATCAGGCATAAGAAATTCCAACTGAGGATTGTCATCTTCATTGACTTCCAAGTAAAAGAACACAACTTCATGCAGGTATTTCATGAAGGCAAAGTGAAGGAACCAAGGTCAGCCAAGAGAGAGAGTTAAACAAGTTCAGGCTAACATGGTCAAGGATGAGTGTCACCACTGTATCTGCAGCTTCAGATTAGTCATAGAGCAAGAAGGGCCAGAAGCATACCTCAGGTAGGAATCCCCAGTGCATAGTAGGTGGGTTTTCAGTGAAGTCAAATACTTTTGTCCACTGGTTGCTCCAATCTGATACCTTCATTGTTGCAACTTGATCTATCTCAACCAGAAAGAAAAAATAAAGTTGAACATCAGCAAAATGTACAAGAGGTAAATCCCATACTGCAAGAGTAGCTGCAGACATCTCTGCATTTGGTGTTACATCTGTGGAGAGCAAATGTACAGATGCCCAGTTATGTATGCAGAGCATGTGCAGATAGTGTCCTCTGGTGAAACTGCCTGTATGGAGTAAGATAATGGTACACATATGGAGCAAGGGGGGAGGAGGGAGGCTGCACCTGCAATGGCCATAGAGTTTTTGTCTAAGCATCCAAACCTCAACTGCTCTACCAACACACAGAATAGCCAAGATGCACACTCCTATCAGCAGCTGCAACCAAGATGCTCTTCCAAGGCCAACATAACTTCTCTGTAACTATACACAGTTGTATCAAACATATATCATTCTGACATGAGGAAAGGTGCAAAAAACTGGCAGAGAGAAACCATTAGTGAAAAGGAAAATAGAGTTGAAGGTGTCAATAGTAAACATTATGGCAAGTCTCAATGACAGGATTTGTGTAGCAGCACAACTTCACATCACAGCTCTCACACTCTCTTGCCCTGAATCAGCTTCACATCAATCAATTAGCACACTGGATTCAAGATATGCATTCTGCACTACATTGATTGAACCCCAGAGTCACACTAATTTGGTACATCTCCTAATAGATTGATTTTCTGGTATACAAGCAGTTACACCAGATGCATCTTGAGTGTGAACTCTTCTAAAAAATGCAGAATGTCAAAATCTCACAATTTGCATAGATGAGAACTTAGTGCAAAACAAGATTGCTCCATGCTGGGTTCTAGCCTCTGATGAAAACTGTGCTGCATTTCTGAAGATGAAGCAGTGCATCATAATAAAACGTAGTTTGTAAGGGAACAAATGGTGTACCGGAATTGGCGGCAACAGAAGGAGCATGTGCACAAGCAGCAATTACGCATCATAACACTGTCAGTCACCCTCACACATCAAAACACCACACTCACTTGCCCTTATTGTGTGAATCATAACACTGTCATTTTGCAAATTTGAATAAGATTTTGCATTAGCATCCCTTCTGATTTATCACAGGAAAGCGATTCTTTCTGAACTTGGTTAAACAATTGTTGTTGTACAGTTTTCCTGTGGTTGGGTGCTCACCCTAACTGCCAATACCATCATCAGTGCACATTGAGCGAGATGGAGATTCTTCTTGTTCTTACATCTATCTGTTAAGGTCAGAAAGTGTGCAGTAAGATAGTGTCAAACCTGCCATCAATTGAGGCCACATGCACGGAGCAATTGCTACAGCCATCAAGTGTCAATGAAGCACAATTCCCAAAGATGAAGATCTTGCAACCCTACATTTAAGGGTTACACACTGGATTCAGTGTCAAGTTGCAAAGTCTGTCAAGAGAGATTCTGATGCTAGAAAAGAAAGAATAAATCCATCGCGTCAAACTTCCGACAATAAAAAATTGTAATCAATTGTGCCTTCTTTACGCTGCAGATCTTCGTGCATTCAAACTACTACTGGTCTTGAGAGGAGAAAACCTTAGGGTTTCCTTATTACGGTTTCCAGTGCTCAGAGAGAGAGAGAGAGAGAGATGGCAGGACTATTCTTCACCTTGCTACAACGGAAGTAGAGAAATGCACCTCACAGTCTTCTATGATAGCTTGTTGTCCTTCCACCAATCTGCACCACCATTGCCAACTATCGTCAATCCCCTTCTTCGACGGCACATAGCTTATGATTCCTGCAACAGCAGCAACAGCAGCAGGAGGGAACCCGATCATCATCAAGGAGATCAGCAGCAGCATATAGTAAGTACCCTTGAACAGTGCAAATGTGAGTTTCATCACGGAGATCGCAGAAGCAGAGGCTGCTGGGATCATTGACGCATTTTGGTATTTGGTACTTGCAGCAGCGTGTTGGTTCTTGTTGTTGTTGTTGTTGTTGATCCAAGCGGATGCTGCTGCGACGTTGCTGCCGCAAATATGGGCCGGGCCCCCGACTCCCTAGCGTCGACTTCGGAGAGGGCGCATAGCAGCAGAGCCGCACCAGTCCCCGGAACATGGCTCCGCCAATCCGCGACACAATTCCTCCCATGCATACAACCAACGCGCGATCGCAATTCCTCTCTCGCACGCACGCGCTCTCTCTCCCTCGCTCTCTCGCGCACTCTCTCGTTGCTGCTTGCAAGGGCAGCCTGAGGCAGTGTTCGTTTGGTCAATTTTGTGTGTAGCCAAAGTGGCGATAATCCTCTAGAAAGATTTAGTCAAATTTGGCTACAAGCAAAATACAAAAGTAAAATACTTTAAACATCCTTCTATATTTTTGGCTACCCTACTTGAACCATGTATAGAAAACTGGCAATCTTTCTTAAGTTTTTGTTCAAAATATGGCTATTGAAAATCTCATAAAAAACCACATGATTTTCGCACTTTTGATTTTTAATAATTATAGCCTTTTTTTTTACTTTTAGCCAAAAAGTGAAATTAGATATGAAAAGTTCTGAAATCAAATGTTATTTGAGAATTTTCAATAACCAGAATTTCAACCAAAATTTAAGAAAGATCGCCAGATTTCTATACATGGTTCAAGTAGGGTAGCCAAAAATATAGAAGAGATGTTTCAAGTATTTTACTTTCATATTTAGCGTGTAGCCAAATTTGGCTAAATCTTCCTATGAGTGATCGCCACTTCCTAGCCATTTTATTTTCCTTAGATTTTACGATTCTCAATCTAGATCTACGCAAGATTTGTAGATCTGTTGTTGTTGTCGTCTACGATGAAATCTAGCTTTCTTTTAGATTTTGGAGCTAGCTTTGTGGTGCCAGTGAAGTTGCGATAAGTAGGGCAGGCACGTTTTCTTTAGATATTTGTGTAATCTAGTATTCTTTCGTATTATTATACTCACGAATATTTAGATCTGTGGGAGAACTGAAATCTATCACAGTAGTAGATGTGAGAGGCGGCTGCTGCTGCAGCAAAGAAGGGAAGGGGAGGGGAGGAGCTTTGCGGAATTCTCGCCGAAGGTTTGAACACGTTGCTGCTCCGACTGTTCAAGTTTTTTTTTTTTTTTTCGGCCAGCAATTCGAGTGGGATTTCTTTCGTGCTGTTGCTGCTGCTGCTGCAGGTGTAATTTTATTTTTTTCCTGAATTTTTTTGTTGCGGTTCTGTTGTTGTATTGAGAGAACTGATTTTGGTTTCTGATGTACTGTTGTTTCTTTGTCGGCTGTGCAGCACTGTGCTGAGAGGAAGTCTGTTTGATGGCAACGCTGCAGGAGCGGGAATTCAAGAATCGGTGAAACAAAGTCTTGCTGCTTCAAGTCGAGGTGCTGCTGTTGAATTCAAGCTGGAGGATTTTAAGCGTGATATGTGTATTTTGTGTTCTGCTGCTGCTTTGAAAATGTTGTTGGCCGTAAAATCAGTGCAGTTTCGTGCGTTCGTTTGAAGCTCCTCACAGCCGCAAATTTGTTACATCTTGATAATTTCTTGGTTTTCGGAATGTTTGTGAGATTTTGACGATGCTCTCGCCCTTGTTGTTCGGCAGTCATTGTTCGTGGCCGCTCAAGTTTCTTGCTGCGTCGCTTTCTGTTTTTGCTTTCCCTGGAAAACAATGTCTGTTTGTTGGACTCTCCTCGTCCTCGTTCTCGCCGCTGAAAACAGCATCTCCTGATTGTCTGTCCAGGAACTACAAGTTTTTGGTTTGTTTCTTGTTTTTTTTTTTGTTTTTTTTTTTTTCATTTTTCTTTTTTCGTTTTAAAGTTTTCCCTCTTTTCCTTTTTTTTTTTTTCTTTTTTTCTTTAAATCGGTCCTTTTTTTTTTTTTTTCTTTCTCGGCACCCTTGTTTGATTC
>Ga0116227_10008163_pt1 | contig 19932 bp, 24 predicted proteins | sample S1TSphgellanicum_FD_89693 | JGI IMG/M metagenome (GOLD analysis project Ga0116227, IMG submission 89693) | Host-associated microbial communities from peat moss isolated from Minnesota, USA - S1T2_Fb - Sphagnum magellanicum MG | ecosystem: Host-associated > Plants > Peat moss > Unclassified... | reverse complement strand
CAAGAAAATAAAAGGGAAACATTAGTATTATGAAGAGGGAAGATACGAGGACGGATATCATCCTATTATATAAAAGAAAACCAAAGCACTTACTGCCTCTGTAGGTGTGCCTGAAAAAAAAAAAAAAAAAACCTGTGATTTTTACTTTTTCATATTTTAGTGACACAAATAACTAAAAGGTTTTCCAACACCAAAAAAAAAAAGGGCTCCAAAAATTGGCCCCCTCTCAGGGTCCAGGCAGTGTACAGTGTTCGGCAGGTATTTGATTTTGAAAATAACCAATGGTTCCAATCGAGGCAGCCAAAACATAAAAAGATTTTTGAAAAATCACTTTCATATCTATTCTATAGCCAAATTTGGTTAAATTTTCTTGTCAAATTTAATCAAATTTGGCTATAGATAAGAAGGCCAGTTTGGTTACATCACAAAATTGGAAACAAAACCGAAAAAAACACTGGTTGTGTAGGTCATCCTTTTTAATCCTCTCTCTATACAGACGAGGGGTTATGAGTAGACTTGTGTGTAGGTGTGCAGAATAAATGTTATGATCAATGAAATTACTGGATTCCATGGTTTGAATTGTTTTCCTTAGTTACCTTGAGTGAATTAATTGTTAAATGTGTACCTAATAGGGTTTGGTAGGTTTGCGAGACTTCTAGAGGACCAATGAAAATGATAGAAAGCGACCATTATTTTCAATGTTCAGCAAAACAAGGTTGTGTGTAGGTTTGAAGAATTGTTTTAAACCGATGGGATCACTGAATTTGGTGTTTTAAATAGTTAACTTGAGTGAACTAAGGGTTGGCGGTTCACAGTTCATGCCTAATAACTATTTATAGACAGTGTTCTTGTAAATTACATGTGCACTTTGTTTTAAATATTTTCTCACAAATTACATTTAGGTGTGCTGGTTTTTAATAGACAAGGGTTATATTACTGGTTAGAGTAATAGTGCATTAATATATAGAGGGTGTAGAGTAGGCTTATGTGTAGGTGTGTGAAAAACTGTTATGGTCAATAAAATTGTTGGATTTGGTGGCTTAAATGTTTTTTTTTCTTAGTTATCTTGAGTGAACTAATAATTACATGTGTAATAAGGTTTGGTAGGTTTGTGAGAGTTTTAAAAATATCAATGGGAAATGTTAGAAAGGAATCATTATTTTCAATGTTCAACAAAATAAGGTTATTTGTAGGCCTGAAGAATTTTTTTTCAGGTTGATCAGATTGCTAGATTTGGTGGTTCGAATTTGTTTTCTTATTTCTCTTGAGTGAACTAACATTTCATGTAATAGCTATTTATGGACACGGGTTCTTGCAAATTACTCGTGCACTTTGTTATTTGTAAGATTTCCTCAAAACATAAAGTAATTACGTGAGCTTTTTAATTTAAATGTTTTTTTTTCCAGGAACTCCTTGTTTTTTCACTCTTTTTTCGGGGGTGTGCTGGGTTTTTTTCTTATTAAGAGCTTCTGAGGAGGGTTGTTTTCTGCAGGAAGCGGGAATCGATCCCTCGTTGCCCTTCTTCTTGTTCTTTTCTTCGTTTTTTGGTGCTCTTCTTGTTTTTCTTCTTCCTCGTTGTTGCGCACGGCATGTGCAAAACCGTACAGTAGGTTCTTTCACTTGCCCGTTTGCTTGCTCGCTCGCTCGCTCGCTCGCTGGCTGCGTCGAGAAACATCAGTCGTATACAGGGATTTCTGTTGGTTTTTTTAATATTTGGTTTTTATTTGGTGTGTGATCGGGGCATGGATCGAGTTTTTGCTTCCTCTTCGATAAGGTACGGGAGGCTGTGAGAAAAGGGAAGGAGGAGACGCGGGTGTGGGCGGAGAGAAGAAGAGTGTATGGCAGGTGCGTTGCTGCAAGATCTGCGGGAGATGGAGCGATGTCGGTTGGATGTTGTCGGTGGTGCTGGTATGGGGCGTGGTGAGGTTTCTGGACATCGAATTGACGACGGTGGCGAGAAGGGTTTGGGAGGTGGTGGTGGGAGGGGGGAGTTCGATGGTAGTCGTTACTCTTTCGAACTCAGGTTCCAAGGGGAACGGAACGGCGACGGACACATTGGATATGCCTGGATGTTGTTCGATCCTGCGAATGCTGTGGTGTCGCAGGACGATAAGTATGTCGGACAAGGAATGAGCTGGCATGTGGCGGAGTACACGGCGTTGCTGGAAGGCCTTACAGTCGCCCGCAGTCTCAATTTAAAGCATATCGTCGCCTATGGAACATCACGAATTGTGTGCAATCAGGTGCGCTATGATGTCTTCTTAACGGATTTTTTTGGTTTCCTGTGGCGTACTCTGTTGCTGGTACCGACATGAATGCGAAATATCCCTGTGAACCAGCCCGTGGTTGTATTGGTCAATAGATCTGTCTCTCCCTTACTCCTGCTGTGCACTCCATGACCATCTACGGCTGTCTACTACTCATTCTAAGACGGACCGTCAAAGACCTAAACATGTTTGTTCCATCTCTGGAAGTCATAATATAAAGCAATCGGAAAGGGATTGTTGCACCGACACATGGGATATAGAAGCAGGGGACCACTTGACTTCTGTAGCCTTGTCATATGGTGGGGAAATTGTGTTGATCGGGTAAGAGAACTAGCCAGTCGCCAACATGAGAATTATATCAAGTAGAACACCCCATGATCAAGGAAGTACTACACACTCCATATATGTCTGGTGTGCATGCCATTGTGTTCTGTCACATGCTGCATTACCATGTTTGCTGTTCAGCATGAGTCAAGGACAAAATGTGTCCAGTAGTTTCTCACAATGTGGTGAACAAGAGCTGAAACAGACTGGAGAGCATATGGACAAGAATCTAAGCCAGGCCGGTTTCTTGGTTGCTCACTGTTCAGGTGAATAGGGTTTGGAGAGCCAAACAGGCCACCTTATTGGACCTCTGGAGCCAGGTCATGGAGAGCATCAGGGATCTCTACAGCTTCAAGCTCAAGTATATGCCTAGAGATAGAAGATCTCCTGTTAATGCACTGGCAAACGATGCCATCATTGCCCACTTGGCAGGACATCCAATAACTGCAGTCACCTCAACTAGCAGCAAGGAGTATGCTCTCTACTCTGGCTTTTTGCCCCTTGTGCCTGTGGATTGTATGCTAATTGTCTCACTTCCAATACTCCAATTCATCATTGTAGTCATGCAAGTGTTTATATTGTCTGTGGTGCAGACAGGCCCCAACTTTAGAGCATTGTCCAATATGCCTTGAGGAGAAGCCATCATCAGATATGTCTCTGGTGGAACATTGTTTGCACAAGTTCTGTGAGCCATGCATGAAGCGACATGCAGAAGTCCAGGTGCAAACTGGTCAGGTTCCAGTGCGTTGTCCACAGGTACTGCTCCAGTAACTTTTGCACTTGTACCTGTGAAAAGTACAATTCAGATTCATTGGACTTGTCTTATGCTTCTTGTATGCTATGTATTGTCTCATAGAGGAGTTGTCCATATCTCTGGTCATTGGGTTCATACAATGTTTGTGACAACAGAAGAGATTGCATCCAATGTGGACAGAGAGATTGCATGATCTAGTCATACATTTTCTAATGCAGAGCTGTTTTGGAATGGTGAGTCTTCATTGTTTTAGTGTCACTCATCATAAGTTGGTTGTTGTATCTGCGGTCACAGGCTGACTGTCTCCAGCCATTGACACTGGCTAAGTGTCAGAAGCTGCTCACTGTGGATGTGTTCAACTCATTAACCAAACGCCTGGCAGAGGCCAGTATTCCTGAAGGTGACAGAGTATATTGCCCGTACCAAAATTGCTCAGCTCTTATGAACAAGACTGGGTTGCGTTCATCCCAAAATGTCTGTCCTCAAGCCCTTCTATTAAGTGATCCTTGAATTTCTGGTCAAATCTGGCTATTGTGCTGTGAAGTTATCTGAGTTACTGCTTTTTTTGAGGTTTGCCTCTGAAACGAGTCTCACTTCACAGGGTTGCAATCGCTTTGCTTATGTTTGTGCACACTCTCAAAATTCAGTACTGATCTTTCCTTGTGTTTAGGCCAACTCATCATCAAATCCTCATGCAATGAATATTGGCCGCACCGAATGTGTGGAATGTGCACGGAGTTTTTGTGTTGAATGTCGAGTACCATGGCACCTCAACCGGTCATGCCAAGAATATCAGCAACTCCCTTTGCATCTACGGGATTCTGAAGACAGCAATCTGTACAAGTTGGCTGAGAATCAGAATTGGCAGCGCTGCCGTAAGTGTTGTCGAATGATTGAGCTTGCAGAGGGTTGCTACCACATGACCTGCAGGTTTCCCCTTCCTCTGTTTTTTTTCCAAGACAAATCATGTTCTGCATATGTCGCTGAACCAGGTCTTGTGTAGTCCAGGCACTAGGATTTGTTGTTCACATAAGTGGTGTGCCTACATGATATGTTGCTGGTGCAGTTGGCCCTGACACAACCCAAACTGTGTAGGCCCTCTCTATGCAAATGCTCTCAATGCTTCCCTGTACTCCGAATGGCTTTTTCATGGCCAATGCTGCTTGCTATATGTTCCTCCTTCTGAGATCTTGTATTGTCAATCCAGGCATCTCTACATAATACTTGGGTCCTTTATAGTGGTGCAGCCCTACGTAGGTGGGACTGTAGGATCCGTTGTGAACTCCAAAGCTAAGCACCCTAGGCTGAAAATAGAATTGTGCTGGTTGACCTCCCAAGATAACACCATTGCAAAGATGCATATAGCCCACCTTTGAAAAGGAGGGAGTTCCTACAGTTTGGGAAAGAGGCAGTCAGGGCAGGTCCATCTTGTGTCAAAAAGTCTTCTAAGTTAATTTGCATCCTTGTACTTGGTGCACTTTTTATTTGACTCCATTGTGCTCTAAGGGGCACAAATGTAAAGAGCTTTATCTTTTTTTCTTGACCAGATTTGTGAGGCTGTGGCGCTAAGTTTGGGATCATGTCTTATGATGTAGGTGTGGATATGAGTTTTGCTACACTTGTGGGGCAGAGTGGAAGGATAAGAAGCAGTCATGCAGCTGTAAGCTATGGGATGAACGCAACCTTGTCCACCCTCTCCTCATTTTCGACTCTGATGATGATGAAGATGTTGACCTCTTTGTTGAGTATGATGAAAGTGATGTTGAGGATGGATTTCTTGGTGAACTGTATGATCTTCCATGGTTGAACCCAACAGATCATGCAGACCACATACCATTCGAGTTGATGCAACTTTTTGATGATGAAGATGACATGGTTGAAGATTTTTTTCAAGGATCTCCACCCCTCCAATACTACAAGACCAAGCTTTGCCGATACTTTGCAAGAGGGTATTGTGCTTTAGGGCCACACTGCACGTTTGCTCATGGGGAAGGTGAGCTCCGGTAGTTGTTGTTTGTTAGCATTTTTCTCAGAGAAAATGGCTATCATGGGTTTTCAATGTTTGGTTGTGTTTTGAGATCCGTATTGAGAAGGTGGGGAGGGTGGGCCAGGGGGGGCATAAGGTTTTTGCCAGTTGCAAAGTTTTGAAAATACTGTTCCAGTTAGATGAAGGTGCCCATGGATTATTGTACATTTAGATTTGAGCACTGAACACCACTCTTTGCGTTCAAAGCTTGAAATCAGGATTAAAAGAGAATTTCCTATTTGCATTTGTTTAACATCTACTAGGGTTTGTCCAATCAATCTGTTTTTCTTGGGGAGAGAAGTGCTGAATATGAAGTTTGTCGCCAAATCTGTTTGGCAATTTACACTCTTAAAACATTCAAGAAGGTACGGCCTTTTGGGGATGTATTGGATGTTGGCAACCCTATTAACAAAAGACAATAATATGAACGGCAATTGTAATCAATATTTTCATACTGGGTAAAGGTAATGGTGCTAATCTAACATATTTACACTGAATTTTAGGGTAAGTGCATGAATCAATGTATATGCTGATAAGGATAAGGGTCAATCAGAAATTGATGGGAGGATAATGGTGAAATAACTTTATGTATATCTTGTATTTATGGTTAAAAATGAAACATCAAGCATCTTATGTTTTTTTAAGGTTAGATTTTAAGGAGGTCTAAATGGTTATATAAGGGAGGTTCAAAGGTTGATTATCTTCCTTATTCTTGTGCAATGATTTCAATAAGCAATTGTCTCAAATGTCTACTTTGTTGTATAGGGTCTAGATTGACTATTGGACCATCCCCGATTCAAAAGTCACTCTTATGAACACTTTCTTTCACCCCTAGAAGATGCAGATCAATGATTGCAGGCTTCTACTATAATACCAAAGATGTTTTTGCATGAAGACAGAAATATGTAGATTTTTTAATCATTGTCTGCCTGATTGCATCATGATTCCATCATGAGATTAGAGGTTTTTAAGCATGATCAGTTGCAGGGAGGACAGGGTGCTGAAGAATTTGACATCTCATGGAAATTTTGACAATAGTTTTGGAAGAGCTCAACATTCTCTTGTCAGTTGAGAGGGAGATACTAGCAATGTTCTTCCTGAAGGAAAAAAAAGTTATTTGGCTGTCAGATGGAAAGCCATGAATCTGAGGAAAGTTAAGAATGAATGAACCCTATGCTTGCTTGAAAGCTTGAAAGTCTCACAGAGGAGAGATCTCAGGCTCTCATCAGATTCCCCCACTCACAATATACTATGTCCAGCTCCTTTCTTGCACAGCAGCCAGATTGCATTGCTGCAAGATTGGCATCATGATGATGCAAATAAAATCTGGATAAATGCACAAAAGTTGGGAATTGGACCTAGTATGCCAACCCTGTTTTCCGATCGGCCCTGAAAACTGATCTTTTATAAACAACAGTTTCAACTCTTGTCCAAATTCACAAAGTCAGATTTGTGCAGATCCAAGCTTTTTGTTGGATTGGAGGCCAATACCCATTTCCTTGCTCTCAATGCATATAGTTTGACCTACTTTCAAGTGCTCCTTCGCGGAGAGATCTGGTATGTTTGATGGAAATGTACCCAGTGTATGTACTTGAGGAGTCAGTCTTCTTTGAATGTCAGTGCAACTGCAAGTTCCCAATACACAAAGCTTGTGCTGTATCATTCCAGCGTTAGGCAGAAGCTGTTCAGTAGTGATGGCATCAATTTTAGTTGCTAACAAAAATTTCTTCCACTGGAAGAATGAGTTCACAGAAATTCTCACACTGCTATTTTAGCATCCTAACAAGTCTGATCAACAAGAAGTCTTCAGAGCTCAACAAGAACCCAAGCAGAGAGTTGTCTTCGATGAAAGCTTTTATGAAGGTTGGTGGTGGTGGGTGTGACACGCAGACAACACTTCTTATTGCAAAAAACCACTACAATGTTGCAGACTGGGATTGTCCAAATGAGGTGCAAAAACAGCGAGAGGACTTCACCATTTAGTTTGGAAGAGACACAAAGTTCTGATCCTGAAGATGATCAGTTTGTCACATTGTGCAGGATTGATACTGGCAAGACCTAGCTCATTTCGCTCATTTGGATGTTGACCTCATTGGCTGAAGCATCATCTGCAAGGACATGCAAATCAGTAAAGCACGAACTAGCAAACATCTCTGAGGTAATTATAAAACACTAAGCAAGCAAGCAAGCATCAGAATACAAAAATTCAACTCTTCCTGCAACATTTGCTTCTCTTTTTGGGCTTCACAGGCATGCAAGACTTTTCTGGAGGGTTCGCTAGTCTACGAGTAGGTAATGCCAAAACCATGATCCCATCATCTTGTAAATTAATGACAGAACATACAAAACAAAAACCTTTATCAAATTTTCTACATGAATGAATTATGATGATGAGCACTCCCAGGAGCACTTGAAGAATTCTTCTGCACTTTGCTTGAAGACTTGATCAAAGCCTCCAGCAGAAGAAAAAGAAGAAGCATTTCCACCTGCATGCCATATCCCCAAGCCACTTGCTCAATCAGTGAAGCTTCAGTGCAAGACTTGATCAGCTTCCAACAGAAGAAAGAAGAAGAAGAATTCCACAGGTCCAAAGCATTTGCTCAATCGGTGAAGCTCCAGTGCAAGACTTGATTAGCTTCCAGCAGAAGAAGAAGAAGAAGACTTCTGCCTGCATAATCCCCAAGAGCATGTTCTCGGATTCTTCGAGAATCCGGTGAAGCTCTATTTCCAGAAGGAGAGTCATCATGTGTTGCTACAGTGGATGCCAAGCAAGTCTGTCGATTTCTTATTATAGAACGTGTTTCTGTCACGTCTTCCCTTCTTCTGTGCCTCCGTGATTAGATCTCTTATCTGGGTGGTACTACGGCGCCCAGGAGGCGAGCTGGAGGGTTTAAGGGTTGCTTGCCTGCCGTTTCAGAGAATTGGGAAGAAAAACAGGAGACTTTTTGTTATACTTCTTCTTCTGCTGATGCAAGCTCTTTGCGACAAACACACACACAAGAAGTAGCATGTGATTCTTCTTGGGATCAGGCTACAAGGTTTAGAGATTCTTTTGCTTCTTGGGAGAATTTGGGCGATGGAGATGCTGCTTCTTTTCTCGCATCGAAGGATGGGGAGCTGCTGGGGAGCTTAGGAAGAGTTCATTGCTCTTCTGAGACATTGGGGAGGAAACAGAAAACACATGAGTTGTTGGGGGGAGGGGGGATTCATCTCTCTTCAGAGGCTTTGGGAGAGAAACACAAGTTGAGGATTCTTCTTCTTCTGATGTAGGAGGAAGGTGTGAGGGGTTGAATTCTGAAGAGTATTTGGGAGAAAGCACAAGTCAGGGAGCCGTCGTGTTACATGCTTGGAGGCTTTCGGGATCCATTGATTGTTTTCAATCGAAAGATTTGGGAGAAGACACAAGGACTTGGGGATTCTTTCTTTTTCATTTGCTTGCGGGGGTATTGAAGGATTCGGTTTTCTCTTCGGAGGATTTTGGCGAGACGAAGAAGAAGAGGTTGTTGGGAGGGGTTGGGTGGACGATTTTTATTTTCTTCTGTTGCATCAGAGAATGGGAAGCTGTTGTACCAAGAGCCTAGTGGAGGAGGAGGAGGAACGGAATGGGAAACAAGAGCAGAAATTTTCTCATCAAAATCACTATCAGCATGATGTGCAAACGCACCAGGAGCAGCAGCATGTAGTTCATAATCACTATCATGCCAGGGAGCAAGGAGCTCACTATCACCATTATGCAAAGGAGCAGGAGCAGGAGCATGTAGTAGAGTTGCAGCAGCAGCAGCCAGGAGGTCAAGAAGGTGGCAAGAAACAACCTCCTCCTCCTGCTGTTCATCGACATTCAGAAGGGAAGAAGACCAAGGTTAGCAGTAGCAGTATCAAAGACAACAACTCTGTTCCTTTGGGGAAAAAGACCAACTTTGGATATGCAAGAGATTTCAAGGCCAAGTACACTCTTGGCAAGCTGCTTGGCCATGGCCAGTTTGGCTACACCTATGTTGCAGTCGAAAAGGCTACAGGCATGAGAGTGGCTGTGAAAACCATAGAGAAAAAACAGGTTTGCAGGCCCCCTCCACCATAGACATTCCCTTCTTTGGAATTCTTTTGATAATGGGAATAGATCCTTGCTGCAACAGCTCAGTTACACTTCCCTTCTTTGGAATTGCTTTTGCTAATGGGAAGGATCCTTGCTGCAGCATCTCAGTTTCTAATCCAGATTTTGTTTCCAGCCCAAGTATGTCTCCATGTCTTCAGCACAGAGAGGGGCACTCAGTTTAGGTTGAGCTTTGTATGGCAGGTGAGAAGCAGACACCATTGATTAGGGGGTGACAGAGAGAAGCACTGATAGTAGCAAGAAGAGATACTAGTTTCATGCATGGATGTTCTAGGATTTCTAGAGATGGAGATTGAGTATTGTGGTATTTGGAGAGAGCTTGAGCTCAAGAAGTGGCTTGTTGCACAGAGGTGACACAAGAAGTCTTACAATCCTTTTCACCATGTCTGTTCATTACAGGCCGTGCTCTTTTTTCTGCAAATAGGCTGATTGGAATTAGTTTGGCATCATGGCAGATGGCACTCCCAATCTCTGTGGAAGATGTGAGGCGAGAAGTGAAGATCTTGGAGACTCTTTCTGGGCATGAAAATGTTGTGCAATTTATTGCTTCTTTTGAAGATGATGATCTTGTCTACATTGTGATGGAGTAAGCATGCAGAAGCTTTATCAGCTCCTCCATTTTTGTTTTTGCAACATGTGGAGGTTGTATTGCTGGGTTCGCTGGAGGGTTTTTTCCATGACCAGTCTTACAACAATGGTTGCAGTCTGAATTCAGTGGGTAATTTGGGTATTGTTATGTTTGTATTCTCCTACTGGTTTGATTCTCTGCTTGTTTGTGAAACCAGGTTATGTGAAGGTGGGGAGCTTCTTGACCGGATTCTTGCCAAGTAAGTCTCTAGATTTGGGTAGTCACATCTGATCAAATGTCTCTGAGAAAGAGGTGGGCAACTCTGAGAAAAATTGTAGATTTCAATGGTAAAAGGTTCTAGTTGGGAAATCAAAGCAGCTGGACTGGCTCATCCAGGTTCACTTTGGGATGCTCATGTTAAGGCTGGAGACATTTTTGTTGTCTTAATACTCAGGCATCGCTGTGGTGCATAACAGGAAGGACAGCCGGTATAGTGAGAAAGATGCAGCTAGGATAGTCAGACAAATGCTAAATGTTGCTGCTCGATGTCATCTTAATGGTGTTGTTCACCGTGACATGAAACCAGAGGTATGCTCACGAACTACATGCATGGATATGTTGATGGGAAGGTTTGTGGATGATGCAATGAAGTCTTGCCAGTGACAAGAAGATTGCCTCAGCCTGTATGAATTCATAATTTGCACTATATGAACACCACACAACGGTGGCCACAGACTGATGAGAATTTTGGATTGTTCAGAATTTCCTTTTCAAGTGTCCAAAGGAGGATTCACCTCTCAAGGCCACTGATTTTGGGCTATCTGACTATATCAGACCAGGTACAGGACCCTCCTGTTTCCTCTGGAATTGGGTTGCACCTCCCATAACATTTTGCAACTTTTGGGAACCATCTGGTCTGCTCTGGAGCTCTCATCAGTCAATACTGGATATCCATTTCGTTTTTGATGCAGGCAAAAGGTTCCATGATGTGGTGGGAAGTGCATACTATGTTGCCCCAGAGGTGTTGAAGAGGAAATCTGGCCCAGAGTCTGATGTGTGGAGTATTGGTGTCATCACCTACATCTTGCTCTGTGGAAAGCGCCCTTTCTGGGACAAGACTGAGGCTGGCATCTTTAATGAGGTAGGAGATAGTAGGGGCATAAAAGTGTCAAACCACTTGTGCTCATGGATCAGGCTTTAGACTGAATGTCTCTGCCAGAGTTTAAATGGCGATTTCAATTGCCCACATGGGTATTTATTGTATGTCATGACTTTGTGATGACCAGGTACTGAAGAAAAAACCGGACTTTCGAGACAAGCCATGGCCTACAATCAGTGCTAGTGCTAAGGACTTTGTGAAGAAGTTGCTGGTGAAGGATGCATTTGCCAGGCTTACTGCTGCACAAGCTTTGTGTATGTTTCCACAATTTCATGTAATGTAATCTATTAATGGTTTGAGTAAAATCACAAAGGTCAATGATGTTTAAAGACATCTGCAAGAACTGCCATATGTAGCTGCCAGTGGATTCAGATAAGTTTGTTGGTGAGATGATTTGATGATTGTTGGAGTATTGGAGAGCTGCAATGTTGAAGGTTCATCAATACAATGTGCTATGACCACCTCCTGTTGTGAATTCGAGATGTTTCATTTATGGTGATACTTATGTCGAGTATTGTTTGTGCAGCCTTGATCTTAAGAAATGTGTCTGAACATACTGTGCAGCACATCCATGGGCCAGAGAGGGAGGAGATGCATCAGACATTCCGTTAGATATCTCTGTTCTTTCAAACATGCGAGAATTTGTGAAGTACAGCCGCCTAAAGCAGATTGCTCTTCGGGTAGGTCACAAACCATATCCTTTAAGCTTGAATGCAACACCTGCGCCTATATGTTTATCTGGTCTTCAGTAAAGTCTCTGTCAGAATTATGATCACCAAGTCTCCTCAAGTGTATGACTGAGTGTATCTTGAGATGGTGATTGTTGATGGATTGTAGCTCTGATTGTGATGTGAAGACTATTACCTGCCCTACCTTGGGACTGAGTACTGTGGAATCAACTGCAGGCTTTGGCGAGCACCCTTGATGCTCATGAAATTTCAGATTTACGGGATCAGTTTGATGCAATGGACATGGATAGGAATGGCACAATCACACTTGATGAAATGAGAATTGTAAGTAGTTTCCATCTGTTATGCTGGTAATTTCTTGGAATTTTCTGTGGAATTTTCTGCCTTAGAATCTTCTTGACAGCATTATTATTATCATGTTGATCATGGTGGCTCAGTATTCTGTTGTATTGTGGGTATGTGTTTTCAAGGCCTTGCAAAAGGACCGGCCTTGGATTGTAAAAGAGTCACGTGTGCTGGAGATTCTTCAAGCGGTATGTAAATGCAAAGATTCTGACCTTTGGCCAAAGTTCCAAGTTTTTGGGATATAACATGCATCATCTCATGCACATTGTTACTCTTATGGTGGTGCCAAGTTACTTTCCTAATTGAGGAAATTTACATGTGCTGTTTGATAATGCAGATGGACAGCAACAGAGATGGGTTGGTTGATTTCAATGAGTTTGTAGCAGCCACACTGCATGTGCACCAACTGGAAGAGACAGACTCTGAGAAATGGCAAATGCGCTTGCAAGCTGCTTTTGATAAGTTTGATTTTGATGGGGATGGCTACATCACTGCCAATGAGCTCAAAATTGTATGAAACTCTTTGTTTGTGTCTTTTTGTGTACTACAATTGTGATGCATATTGGAGAGTTTTTCATGGGTGATAAGCACCCTTATGGCATCACTAGGTAGCCAGTTCTTTCCAACATCTTTAGGTATGCGAAAATGCTAGACAATTGCATTGACTTAAAATTCAGTGTTTGGTGTTGCAGAGAGACTTGATTGCCATCAACAAGAGTGCTAGCTGAGGGAGTCATGTATTATCTGTATGATTATTGCACTGATAGCAAGATCTACGGTATTTCTGTTGCAGGCTACAGGTCTGAAGGGCTCCATGGAGGCAATTCTTGATGAAGCAGATATGGATGGAGATGGACGAATTAGTCTACCAGAGTTTAAAAACTTATTACGCCAGGCAAGCCTTGGGTCTAGAAACAACAATGATCATGATGTACATACACAGCACCAACGTCGCCGAGTACAAGAGGCTCATGAGGCCCACATCATCTCCTAAAAACACCACACTGCTAGTCACTGGAAACAGCATCATTTCCTAAAAGCCCACACTGCTGGTCCATGGAAATGTGTTGTGCTGGGGGGCATCATAACCAAGGGTAAAGCCATCCCTCTTAGGTCAATTTTAATGGGCATCATTACCTCGGGAATAAAACCAAAGACTGCCACCACAGCTCCCAAATGGGTCAGTTGGTTGGTCATCTTAAGGCTTGAGATAATGGAGTCAGGGACAGGTGCTAGTTAGTAGTTTCATGCAGGTGATTTTGTCTTCTTGTTCAGTGTCTTTTCTTAATTGTAAAGTAGCTTACTGTCATGATTCAAGTGCTCTTGTACCAAGAGCTTTTGCCATTGAGTTTTACCTTTTTATTCAATAGGGTGTATGAAACACTGATTCCTGCACTTGTATCAACAAGATGCCAAGCTAGTGGTTGATTGGGGGAACACCCCTGAAGGTTGGAGGTGGCCGTGAAGGTTGTCTTATGAAGTATCCAGTAGAGCATTTGATATGAAATAAAAGGCTTGTGGAGGGGCAGCACAACACACCTCAGTCAACATTCAGCGCAATTGTAATGACTAGAGACATTTGTACTTGCAGTCTGTCACATACCAACCATTGTGTTGTTTTTTTGCTGATATTCTTCTCGTCATAGCAATGATGGGCAACAAAAACTGTAGGATATTTGACAACTCCAAGAACAAATGAGTTCTTGGTAGCCTATTCCCTGCTTTGCAGCTTTCATTCTCTGTACATTTGCCCACCTTCTAGCTCGTAGTCAATTGATTAAATCAGGTATGGAAATCTCAAAACTGGGCAATATTGAGCTCAACTGAGAGCAGCCCTAGCTGGAAGTTCTCTGGTCCAAATCTGAAGTCATAACCTTGTCCTATTTGTGGCATATTGGAACCATCAGTTTCATTAATCGCAGTAACTGCCATTACTCACACCATTTCCTTCTAAGCTGGTTTGATCTTGTTGCACTATCTGAGATTGCCAGAGGGAGAAAAAGAAGAGAACACAGCTTTATTCAGTTCTGTGAGCTTACTCACAGAGCTCACTTATTGTAAAACTGACTTGGTACTCAGTCTTGTATCAACTGAGCAAAAAAGCACCCATCTATTTCTTGCAAGCAATCATGGTGACATAAAACTGCCCTGTGTCATCAGCCATTTTAGAAAAGCAATAGATCAGTGACTTCAAACATTAGGCAGCAGCCACAGCAAAACACCAGCAATCATGTAAATGTGCAAGAATTTGCAAGCAAAAATCAATGCATTCAAGAGGAAAAAAAAGTCTGTTGAACCTTCCCCCATGATCTGACACAATGACAAGAAACCTTCTTAAAGCCATCTTTGTTTCAGCATATCTATTGACTACAAAAGGAGCTTCCATTGAATCAGATGCCTGCTTTTGCAGTGAGAGGAAAAAAACTGTTTGTGAGCAACCTCAACTCCCATATTCCTGATGCTTGTTATCATGATCTCTGGGCCAATATGATACATTGATTTTAAGGTAAGACTTTTGACAGAAGTTTTGTGAAACTGCTGCAGTCGATCCCATCACCATTATTGTTACAAAGTTTTAAGTACAAATTATTGGTAAGATTGACACAATCGGCAGATCGAATAATTTTGGGTAGGATCCAATTGCAGGCTTGCACAACCTCATAATTACACTAAGACCTGAGACAAACAAAGCTACAGATGTTAGCCTGAGAAGGCAAGAACCAGCTCCTTCAATGTCATATGACCACCTTGTTGAGATCTTTCTTCACAAAACGAGCTCGTAGATGCTTCTCAGCAGTGGATCAGGTGAGAAATTAGAAGTGGATCGGCTTGTCATAGGTGGCCATTGCTGCCTCCTTAAGAGCCTCACTCAAGGTCGGATGGCTATGAGAAGTGCGAGCAATATCCTCACTGCTGGCACCATACTCCATAGCCAGACATGCCTCATGGATCACCTCACCAGCACTTGGTCCCATGATGTGCACTCCAAGAATCTTGTCAGTTTCTTTGTCAGCAATGATTTTCACCATGCCATCTGCATCATCAATGCTGCGAGCACGGCTGTTGGCAATATAAGGAAACTTACCAACCTTGTATGCAACACCAGATGCCTTCACCTGTTCCTCTGTCTTCCCAACACTAGCAACCTCTGGGTGTGTATACACGACACCAGGAACTGTTTCATAATTCACATGTCCAGCCTTACCAGCAAGAAGCTCAATACACACAAATCCATCTTCCTCTGCCTTGTGTGCAAGCATTGGTCCTGGAATCACATCACCAATTGCATACACTCCAGGAACATTTGTCTGGAAACGATTATCAACTTCCACCCTCCCAAATTTGTCAAGCTTCACTCCCACTGCATCCAAACCTAGTCCTTTGGTGTTGGCAATTCGCCCTGCAGATACTAAGACAATATCAGCATCTAGTGTGCTCGGTGATCCACCTCCTGAAGCCTCTAATGATAGATTCAAGCCATCCGCCTTTTCCTCCACTTTCACAACTTTTGTCTTCAACATAAACTTCATCTTTTGCTTCTCCAGCGATCGCTGGAACGATTTCCTGATCTCTGCATCCATTGACGGCACAATTGCATCACCAAACTCCACCACCGTAACCTGGGAACCAAGCCTTCCCCACACAGAACCCAGCTCCAATCCTATGTAGCCTGCTCCCACCACCACCAGCTTCTTGGGCACTTCTTTGAGAGAGAGAGCACCAGTGGACGACACAATTCTCTTCTCATCGATGGTGATTCCAGGCAGAGACTTGACCTCGGAGCCAGTGGCAATGATGATGTGCTTTCCCTTCACCTTCTGTGTGCCTCCTCCGTCGTTCAACTCCACCTCGACTTCATTCGGACTAACGAGTTTCCCCGTCCCCTTGACGTATGTCACCTTGTACTTCTTGAACAGATGCTCCACTCCTTTTGTCAGTCCGTAAACTGCTACATCCTTCTGCTTCATCATCGCTGGTAGGTCCACTTCTACACTCCCAAACTTGACTCCATGTGCGGCGAAATTGTGTTGTGCCCCATGGAATATATGCGATGAGTGAAGCAACGCCTGCAAGAAGCATGAGAATCAAAGAGCTTAAGAAGAGAGTTGGGAACCAAACCTTCGGAAAAACACGGCCATGTAATAACAATAGCCCAATCCCGCAACCAATTCTGCTCTCTCTACTACCTACCTAGCAATCCCCATGTTGCATTCAGTGCGAAACAAAAAATCATCTAGCACCTGAAGACAGTGATCTCCAACGAGAGAAGCAAAACAATCCTCCGCACCACAACTACAAAGTCAGACAGACAGACAGTCAGTTCTACGGTAGATCGAAGAAGGTTGGGATCAAAGGTGCCCCTTTTCCTTTCCCTAGTGAATTTTTTTTCACACAAAAATTTGCATCCTGCATCATCCAGTTGGAATCGACCTTGGAAGGTATGCAGCCGACATTTAGGCAAGTCCCACCCAAAGTTCCACGCTTCTCGATGCAAGTAGTCTTGAAGCCCATCTGCCCAGCCTTGATAGCGGCATAATAACCTCCCGGTCCACCTCCGATAATCACCACATCCATATCCGAATCGGCGTCAGCCGCGTATGACCGCTGCTGTTGGATCCGCCCTCCTGCCACTGCCCACAAATCCCATCGCTGAGTTACTACTCGCTGCAGGAGCTTGCGGGAATTGCCCCTGAGAGCCATTCTCTTCCCCCACACACAGAGGACACACACAACCTCACTCCCTGCACCCCCAAATCTCACAAATCTCTTGCCAAATTTTAGCTCTCCGCGATCACAAGGAGCTGACGCTTCTCTTTAGCAGATCGCTGCGACTCCATCGCGACCCTCCTGCGATCGCTGCTTCGCCATCCGCGCAGTGGACGTGTTTGTCGCTGCGTATGTGTGCACGTGTGGTACGGCAAAACACTGCGACAAAGGGAGGAACAGGAAGGGGCTCTAGTGGCGCGGGTGGCCCGCGATTGTCGAAGGTCACAATTGGCCCACTTTCGGGACTATATTCGACCAGCGCCAGCACTTTGAGGACTTTGGAAAAGACCACTCTTGTGGATTTTGCCTTAATTAAGGGCTTACTTTTATTTTTTTTAAAACAAAAAACATACACAAGTGGGATGGGCACCGAGGGTTCGTGATCCTGCCCGCAAATGACATATGCCATGTGGCAAATGGCCAGATTGATGACAGACCCATGATGTGGGTCAGCCTTTGCTTTTCACCTAAACCTTCCACCCTAAACCCTAGATGGATCCTACAGCATCCTTGATTTTTTTGCATTCTTCATGTGTTCGAGGGAAGAATAGAAAGAAGGGATCCTTTTTTGTATTCTGATGAGCAATACTTTAAAATGCATAAAGTCTAAATGGCGATTTGGTGAACCTTGGATTAACCTTCCCTCCCTCCCTCTCTCCCCCCCTTTTTCTTATCTAAGGTTGTGATGTCTAAAATCAAATCTGAGTTCATGGAGTTTGCCAGGGTTTAGTCATAATTGGAGCTGAGTGTTGAAAAAGTTGAGTTGAGTTTAGGTTAAATATGGTTGTGATTTGGAATTGTAAAATGAGGTGTTTGCCAATGTTTCAGTTTCCCACCTAAATTGGCCGCTTTTGGGTTTTCGGTCAGGTTTGAGTCTGGTTCTTGAGATTCTGCCTAACAGTTTTAGGTGGGGTAAGACTCACCCCAGGACATGAACCAGGTTCTTGAGTTCGGTCATGGTTTGAGTCAGGTTTAAGTCTGGTTCTTGAAGGCCTTTTTTTGGAAGGTCCAGGTATTAGGTATAAAGAAAAAATAAATCTTAGGGTACCCAAGCTAGAATTGAACCTTACATCCTCAAGGTAGACATCCAATAGCCCTGCCTCCAAGTTATCAAAGCAATTTCCATATTAACTATGTACCATGCATAATTATTCTTAGTTGTCAAAGTTTCGAAAGTTTCGAATGGAGCTATGGGACCCCTGCCCCCTCCCTACCTTTTTCTTTTTCTTTTTTTGAGAACTGACATTCGTCTCCCACATCCATAGACTCACCATGGGTAGAGACTTGCTGACCTCAATGTATGTGTTGTGGGTCTTTTTCAAATATTTATATTTTTCAAAAATGATGAATTTTTGTTGGAAAAAAATTACACTGGACAAAATTACACTTCTTCTTCTTCTTTTTCAAATATTATGGCAAATGGCAAAATTTTGGCCCAAATAGAAACACTAGTACTATGTGGTAGGCCAAACTTTGTGGTAAGTACCGTTCATGTAATGTAGTATCATGCAACTTTCTACAATAATTTTTCATTATTGTAGAAATGATTTGGTAATGTGATTTATCACATGTTTAGGCAAGGAATTTCACAATATTTGTGACATCTGTTCAATTGGTATATGAATTTTGGTGGCATACTTTTTAAAAAATCCATCAAGTTTCACTTGTAAACATAAAACTAAACATGTGTCCCAAATGATATCCAAAAGTATTGTCCCAAAACCCCAATATGTTATCTCCCCAATCAGAGTTGAACCCCAACCACAAGGGGTTTTTGTCCGTGCAATAAGGAAGAGCATCTCTACACATACCCCCCTACATGATGAGCCTCTAGTAAATATTTATCACATTCAACATATGTGTTAATTATTTCCTAGTCCCCACCAAAAGCATGAAATATGAGGTATTATACTCTCTAATTAAATTAAGCCTCTAGTAATATTTATCAAATCCAACAGAATGTGTAATTTTTTTAGTTCCTCGGTCACAAACCTGAAAAATGAGTGCAGGCCATTACATTGGCTGCTGGTGGAGCTACTCCATTGGATGCTTAAGAAGCAAACCCTAAGTAGTATTTGAATTTGAATCTCTACCAAAAACAAAAGATTTGTAACTGGGCTTGGACTTCAGCAGGAACCTGGTTACAAGGTTCAGTTCCGGTTCCAGCAAGAGGCTCGTTCAAAGTCTAGTTCTGGTTTTCCTAAAGTTTAGGACCTACAATCAAGGAAATTGAGAACAGGACCCAAAATTAGTGTATAAGAAGAACTGGCCCAAATCCCACAACCAATCAACGCTACCTAGTCTGCGAACATGTAACATTTAGATTACAAACAACTACCCAACCTTCGTTTGGGAAGTTACAACAGCAACTTCTTCCATGTATCATTTAGATTAGAAACAACTACCCAACCTTCGTTTGGAAAGTTACTAGAGCAACTTCTTCCATATATCATTTAGATTAGAAACAACTACCCAACCTTCGTCTGGAAAGTTACTAGAGCAACTTCTTCCATATAAAGAGGAGTCTTCCTTCATATAAAAACGAATAGGTTTTTCTTTTTATTAACTTTAGGTGTGGTTTTCATACTTGAGTGCCGGGGTCATGGCCCCTCCAAATTTAAATTGTTGATTAGTATATAATTGATCAGAACCTGCAAATACTTTATTCCAAGGAAAAAAGGATGGGGGGAGAGGAAGGGGGATACAGCAGGGAGGGAAACAAGAGGAGTCAAAATAATGTCAAGGCTCAGTAAACAGCTCAAGAATAAGTTTTGCCATGGTTCACAATCTAACACAAGTATTTGGGGGGGGGGGGGGGGGGTTTTCCACCACCCAGGCAATAAAAACCAAAGGGGAAAAAACATTTTTCATCCCCCCCCCCCCCAACAAAAAAAAAAACTAGGGGGGGATTGGGCGGGGGGT
>Ga0116227_10008162_pt1 | contig 19933 bp, 15 predicted proteins | sample S1TSphgellanicum_FD_89693 | JGI IMG/M metagenome (GOLD analysis project Ga0116227, IMG submission 89693) | Host-associated microbial communities from peat moss isolated from Minnesota, USA - S1T2_Fb - Sphagnum magellanicum MG | ecosystem: Host-associated > Plants > Peat moss > Unclassified... | reverse complement strand
CAATTTGAATTACAAATGCAACTTTACTCTTCCTGTAATCTTCATCATCCAAACATATTTCTAAAATGGACAGAACTTGTCATAGCTACTGTAACCACTAAGAAAACCATATATTCTTGTCACATCATGAACAAAGTCAGAACATGTGGACTATCAATATCATATTTAGTTTTGTCCCATCATCTTCAATCTCCATTGGGTATGATTTTAGAAAAAATTCTAAATTGGAGAAATATTTGTTCCAGAGGTAGAGAATTTTCACTCAAATAGACTGATGATGGATTCTGGCACTTCATAGTGTCAGTATAGCCAAGAAGCTATAGACGGGACCTAAGTGCACGTTTGCTACATGATAACTCATAGAACCTTATTGTTATAAACATTTCAACTAGCTACACATAGTGACCATCACAAAGACTTTAGGCAACCAACTAAACCAATAGTCACCATGTACCCCTCCTACACCAACAAAGAGGTTATAAGCTACAACACAAACTCACCCAGAAGAGCCATTCACTCATGTCTGTCACAAGACATGGCAGACTGAATGAAGAAGACATTACCTCGCCACATCCATGTCATGATGATGCTCAACACTTTGAGGTTGAACACATTTGCCTTGATTTATGGCCCATAATTGTCCATGGCTAGCCACCATAACAACAACAGGTCTCTCAGCCTCTGACTCACTAGCCACATTTTCAGGAAAAACATTGAAAGTTTGTAATGCTTGCTGTTTTTTAGATATACCACTCTTTTTCCTCTCAATCTGCAAGCTGCCATTCTTTTTACTGCAATCATTTTTGCCATTTTCTGGCTGCACAGTGTTGAGCTTTTTGAGTGGCACTTCATGGTGCCTACCATATGTAGGTGGTGTGAAGATGTAGATGTAGATGCCATATGTAGATGTAGATATGCCAGCCCTTTTAGAGAAAACCCATGCTAGTTAGCTAGAGCACACATTGAGGTCAAATTACATAACCCCATGCAACCCAGAAAAAAGAACTGAAAAATATTTAAATTTCCATTGAAATTCCCCTAAAAAATCATTTTGGGATCATAAGGTGTTTTAAAGGTTAAGGACTAAGCTAAACACACAGAAAGCAGAAACAATGGGACTAGCTCATTTTATCAAATGTTTTTTACACTTGAATTTATATCCTAGTTTTCCGACCTCGAAGGTTGATCTTTGTGTAGAGAGTTGAAAAATTGAAAGAATTACATAAATCAATCCTCAAAGAGTATATACAAGCAGTGAGTTCTCCCACCTATCTTTTAATGTATCATTTGGTTTCAATGATTCTGAAGCTAACCTCCAGATTTTGGAAATCATGAAGCTGGCGCATATTACATGTCTTGCTTTTACACTGCCACGCTCATTGCCACATTCAAGCTCAACACAACACTGCTTTTTCAGATGGAGGTGGTGCTGAGAAATTGGTGAAGTCATTATGCAGAATGCAGCCTTTTGGAAACAGCCATTAACATCAATGCACTTATTGATTCTGCAGGCAAATGAAATACATGGCATAACCACATTAGTTTCAAGAGAAAACAAGTCATTTTGCATATCACAGCCTTTTGCAAACATCCATTACATCAACAAACTAATTGATTTATAATGCAAATAGCAAAACCATTTTAGTTTCAAGAGAAAAGAAGTCATTGTGCAGAACACAACCTTTTGCAAACACCTATTACATTGATGCATGGTATATCGCTGAAGTTATGCAATTCTCCATAGGGAATCTTCTTGCAGAGAGATTTGGAAATGGAACTTACATAACAAGTGCACAAGTTCAGCTAGAAGACACTGTATCACATTCATGTCTCCACTTGAAACTGGTGCCTCTGTCCCATAAGTCAGAATAACCTTGGAATTTGGTTTCTGGGCATAATTAATATTTCTAGAACAGTGCGCTGAAATCCCTTGTGTTGATAAAGAAGACATTTTCAGGGGTGTCTTTGTGGGCATCTTGAAACAGAGGGACCTTGTGGTGGCAGTTTTCTTGAAAGGAGTGGCATAAGGAGAGTTGGAAGGAGAATGTGAGGACAAAATCTTGGATAGGTTACTACTGTTGGTTGGGACTCTAGTAGAAGGAAGAAACTGTGATGTGTAAGGGGAGTCACTATTGTCAATCGCACTAGAAGTTTGCCTCTATTGATACTTAAACTGGTGTCCTCAGAAGTGGAGAGGAATGGCTATCAATGCTCATTGGATTGTTCATGCTACTATGGTGGACCATGTTTCTGTCAATGACAAATTTGGCTGAAAAATAAAGTTTGAATGACTCAAAGAAGTGAGAAAGCCTTGTTGTGAAGCTCAATTCACAACTCTCAGAAGAGCTGCTTGATCGCAATCCTGTAGAATTCACCATCACCACCTCCAAAGGTTTTTTTGAAGAAAACTAAAGGTGAAACATTTGTGGAAAATGGGTGGTAGAGGTCAAGACCTTGGACTCTAGAACAAAATATCTGTGAGGAGTTGTATTAATCTCCAAAGGAATACATGTCATGGCAGGAGGCAATTCGACCTCTATGTCATCAAACTCAGAGGATCTAGCAGCTTTCATTGAACCCAACTGCCCTGAGCTTTGTGAAATTGGCAACCCCTTTGAATTACCTCTTCCATTCAATGTACACCAGCCTTGAATGATCTTTCTGGCAATGGACCTTCTGGAACATCATCTTCTTACAAAGCAAGCAAGTTCAACTTTTGCTTCTTTACTTTGAACAAATCCCATCACCTAACAAAAAATCAACAAAACATCAGAAGCATCAGGAAGTAGTAATTAGAGTTGATGCTCTCCCTTGTACCTCCAGATGTGTGCTTGCAAATTCCATCAGTCTAATATGGAATGCTCACTGTTGTTCTACAGTCTCTACATGTGAGTTTCCTTTTTAAGGTAGATCAATTTTGAGCTTTCAAGAAGGTCTCCCTGAAGAAACTCACTCTCATCACCATCACCATCAATAGCAGCCGCTCCAGTAGCAGGCATTGGCAACAAAAAGATGCAGAGATCCCACTTGTTCCTTTGCAAGTATGAATCCTAACACCTGACGTACTAGAGTTTCATTGCTTCCGGCAGAATGTGCTTGATCTGAGCCAAGTGTTGGAAAAGAAACCGTCTTCAAGAACACACCCAAGATACAACACTGCATCAGTTTTGCTTTGCAGTAGCTTTGTGGAACCGATCCAAGAGTTCAAGAAAAGAAATTGCATGCGATGGAATTCACAGTCTCAAACTGCTGCTACCTTTGTGTGATGGCTTCGACAGTGTTGCAAACGGATTCGAAAGTAGAGCGTTGGCAGTGTAGAAAAAGCAAATTCACGCTACCTCCAACCCATCAAAGAATGCCTACAAGAGAACACATCCCATTCATTTATGTCATTTCATGAATTTATGCAGACAAAGCTCGACTAAAGACAAGTTTGTGGGTTTTTGCAAGACCCATTTCTTCTCGAGAATGTTTGTGGGTTTTAAGCCAAAACCCATTTGTCAAAAGAGAGTTTGCAACGCATGGAAAAAGAAAAATGCAAAGAAAAAACGCATAGACAATGGACTTACTCACATGGGAGGAAGCTGCTTAGGAGGAGGAGGAGTACAACTCTTTAGCGGCAATGGTTTCACGCAGTCGTCGTCATTATTCTCCTCCTCGACGACTCCGAAACCCTGCCATTCTTGCTTTCGCTTCAAAGCAATGGATACAGACAAACCTCCTCCTTTAATTGGAAATAAAGGTTTTCTTCTTCGTCTCTAGCTTTCAACTCCTGAACTCAACAACCCTCGCCTTGCTTTCTTTGGGTCAACTACCCGGCGACTTGCCTACAATAATGCGCACCTCACTACTCGCCTGTGAATGTCAGACATCACTTTGTAAAGCTTCTGCAAACCAACTTCATTGTCTTTTCCCCCAAATGATGTAGCCTTGATGAAAATGCATGTGACAAAGAGTAGGCATGGCCATGAAACCCTCCTTCCTTGGTAGCTTTTGAGTGTCTTCTTCCTAAAGGTTGAAAAAGAAGAAGAGAGATCTGTAGTCGACTTGCAACCTAGACTCCACAAGACTCAAGAGTTGAAAAAGAAAAAAAGAGATCTGCAGTCGACTTGCAACCTAGACTCCACAAGACTCAAGAGAAGATGAATGAATCGTCAAGATCCATCTCAAGAGCTAATGAAGAAAAGAAAACAGAGGAATCTCAAGAACAACAATGCCAAGCTATCCCATGCTTGGCCCCGAGATCCACAACAAAAGTGGATCCAAACCCTTGATGTGAAACCCTCTCCCTTTTTCCCTTGCACAACGGCCCTCCCTCATTGTCACGTCCATATCACATGGCTTGGCCAACAAACAAACAGGCCAGGAAAGAAACGACATCCCTATCACCCTTAAAGGAGCAACGAAAATTCTCACCTTCTTCTTTTTGCTTCAGACAATGGATGTGTGATTTGCAACAGAGAAGCCAAGAACGGATGATTTTCATCACCATGGCCATTGTGTACTATAACAGCAGCACTAATTTGGAAAACCACATAAGGCATGTAATATGACTTGGGTATAATTTGTATATTATTTAAAACAAATTTAACATAAATAAACTAGACAAAAACTAAGGTGATGTGTGCTCCAAATATAACTTACATACAATTTAAATACAATCATTATACATACCTAATAATACATGGGTACATCTTAGTATGTACCCATATAATAATGAGTATAATATGTTCAATACACAATTGTGGACCCCTTATGCCTTAAATATGTATAATACATTTGGAATACCCATAGGGCTACGATTGACTCATTTGGTGACATTTACAACTAATGGTAGGTAGAAGGGTCTTCTTGGATGGAAATTGTGTTGAAAGCTATCCAAATGAAAGGATGAAAAAATCCATTAGTTGCAAGTTAGTCATACAGTAGTTCCAAGCAAGACCAAATGCAACAAGTAGTTGTAGATATAACCAACAATAGTTGCAAATGTCAAATAGTCACAACTAGTCGCAAATTGGTTGGTTACAAAAACCTAGTTTTCTTCTAGTGGACCATCTAGAAATGACCAAATCAATTGGCCCAATCCTTGCCAAATTTGGCACGCCTAACAAGGTGATGTTGTTTGGTAAAAAACGATGATAACCCTACATGGCTGATGTTGGTAAAAAATGGGGATACTTTTGTTACAACATCATGACATGTTGCACGGAGGCTTGTCTGGCTTGTGGATCCTTCTCCACATAATGGTAATTCTAGACTAGGATGCCCAACTGTAGAAGTGTAATTCATCCAGATGTAATGCCTCCAAACAACTCAAGTAGGCATATCCCATCCTTGGGAATATCCCATTGAATAACACTAGTATCCAATGGGCTTAAACTTGGAGGCCCATTACCAAAGTTCACAAGTGATTGTGGGTTTGGTGACGGCAAAATGTGCCAAGCTTGATGAATACAATGACATGCCAATGTCTGGAGTTCGGTCAATGTGCCCCATGGTGGCCTACGATCCAATGGAGAAATTGAAATGATTAGTATCCCATGTGGCCTTGACACCACCAATTCACCATTTGGAGGTGCATCCTGGTCATGGACATTACCGTCCAACAATTCAAGTCCATGTGGAAGGCTTGAAAATCCACCCAACATAGTTGACTTGTTAAATTTTCCTACTTGCCCCCTAATGAATTTCATTGGAAGCCTTGTGGCTAGTTCCTATTTGCTGACCTAGATGATAGTATGCGACTTCTTCCCAAAATTCAATGGCAACCCCTAGGGGGTACAACACCACACCTCCAACAAACACATCATAAGACGTAGCATGCATGACCACTGTTTAGGCCTACATAGTAATGTAGTCTATTGGCTTGTTGGGATTAATTTGGATCACAATTTCCTACTTGGTTAACCTTCGTGTTTTCTCTAACCCACCCATGGTTGTCAAAATGTGATATGGGCATGGGTCAAGATCAACATTAATCAATCCTAGACCATTAACAGTAGCTTTGCCCAACATTAATGGTTGAACACCAAAATCCAACAACACCCTAAAAGGTTGGTATCGTTGTGCCAATGCCCCTTTCAACTGAACCACTCCTTCCTCATTATCCACAACCACAACCTTAGGAATAACAATGGTTCAATCAATAGCTAGTCATGTGGAAGGTCATGAAGTTTGGCCATAACCACATTCCAAGTTTCAATTTGAACCTTGGACACCTCCATGTGGTTAGCCTCAAAAATTGGATGGGGAATTGCAAGAGGCACAAAAGTGTCATTTGACCTAACCATCACCTCTGGTATTCCACCATTTTCACATAATGTGACTGCCAAGCAAAACACGACTATTAGTTGAATATTTGAAATGGCCAATGTTTCAATAGAAAATAATGGTGCCCAACACGTTGTTTTGGCCGCCCCTATCAAACTTGTGGGTGCCTTGGACCTATGTATAGAACTAATATTTTCCTTGACACTCCACTCGAAATTAACGCCCCAATGGGATTTGGAATGGTTTCTATTAACACAAATGATTGTGGGAGCCACATCTAATGTTGAGCCTCACCACTCTAAGGATCCAATCTTTCATTAGCACCTCATGGTTTTAGCACCCGTGTATTAACTCTTGTCACTGGTGCAGTTGTGAAAATCATCTCATTAGGATTTGGAACCATAACATTATTTCCATCATTTGTTGCCCATGACTCATGATCTTTTGACATGTGTGGCATCGTCTCATTTGGTGCCACTGATCCTGAAAAATTAGCTCCACAAAAGAATCCTTGATCTGCATCTGACCCATATGATTGGTCATCTTCCTTATCCTTGACATTCCCTGACCCAAATGCAATAAATTTCACATGGGCCGCCATGCCTGTGATTAAGGCCTCCAACCATGCAAACCTAGCTTCCATGCTGTTGAGTTGGCCTTGAGTTGGTTTGGTGGCCAACCTTTTGTTGGCTACACCTTTCCCCTTTTAGCCCTTCCCAGAACTTTAGCCCTTATTGGCATTAGTGTTCTATGATTGGCTTTGCCGTAATTCTAAGTGAAATGTGAAGTAATGATTGGCATCATGCCCATATGCATGATAATGGGAACATGATTGGCTGGGGTTAAGGTTGGAAGTTATGGCTTGTGGTGGATTGGGATAGTCCTTCTTATGAGGCCCACCACACCTCCAACATTTATTTTCTCCACTTTGTTCCATTAAATAGGATGTGGAACCACCACCTAAATCTAATTTGGCCCCCTTGGCCTTGGGTGGTGCAGCCTTGGTGAGTTGACTTCATAATTGTTGACCTAATGGTGTTGGAGAATTTTTTGGGTTTTCCTTGTTGAACCCAAGGGTGACCACTTGTTCCTCCACCATGTTCATCTCAATCCTTTTCGACAACTGAAACACACTAGCCAAAGTAGGTTGTAATAAAATGGCATTTTACATCCAACATTTAAACTCCTTGTCCAAAATCCCATACCAAAACTAGATTGTTTGGGCTTCTGTGACACCTTGTGTCACCATCATCAACCTAGGCATCCATGCATAGGCTTTTTGCAAACTTTCATGGGGTTTATGTTATAAATCTTATAAACTCTGCAACTTCTCAATCCTAACCCCTTTGTAATTTAGTCGCAATTCATGAAAAAAATCCACAACTTGGTTAAATATGGGCAATGGACCATGTGTACTAATGGATGCCATGCACCACCACCCTGGTAGTTCCACCATTTCCAGTGGCTCCACTACCGCTAACACTTCCATTTCCATTTGTCGAATTAATGCCAAAAGTTGCCATTGCACCACTTGGGCCACAATTCCCCTAATGATAAAAACATAATTAAGAGACCAATATAGACACCACTCCTCAATTTGAATTTCATGGGCATTCTTGAATTCATGATACATCCATAGGCAGCCTTCCCAAATGTTGAAACAAACCCTTCCATGTCATGAAAGGTGTGAACAGCTGGGGATTATGCATTTGTTACATATCACACCAATTGTTAAACTCTTGGATGAAATCATCTAGTCAATGGTGTCAACTGCCCTCGAATATCGACGGGCTCCATACATCTCCTCCATGTCCCACAATAGTGGTGGCGTGACAAACCTTAAAAAAAAATGTTTCAGAATTTGAAGAATTTCCCCCATATGATGATGAAGGTGGTGTGGGTGGTCTGAACCACACCCCTTGCTTGATGAAACCATTAATAACATTGTCCCTATCCCTGGAATCTTGTGTCACCTCTGTGATGAACCTTAAACCCTAACTTGGGTATCCCCCCTAAAATCCAATCACAAAAAAATGATACACTTGTGATGGTTCAAACTAAATCTACAAGGATGTTGAACCTATTATGATTTAACTAAACCCCCAAAACATAAACCTCATAACATGAACCCAAGGTTGTTGCACTTGTATGGCTAAGGCACCTGCACCCACAAAAACATTTCATAAGGCCAACAAACTAGGGCACACTATAAACACAAAAGGTGGTCTACTAATCATCAACCAAGTCTCACCATAACAACAAGTAATGGGACATTTCGGTGATCAAATTTAGACATATCCATAACTATGCCTCCCAATACAACCTAAACCTTGATTAAACCCAATCAACATATCCGGGGAAACCACGAGTCAAATAGGACCTATTTAATAATCAGGATTGGGAGGTAGCCTTGTCCCATGCCCAACCATTAACCACACTAATCACAACCCCCAAGCTCATTATGACAATAATGGCACGTGTGGGAAGGCACATAACCTTTCACCTAAACTTGCACACTAAATAGTGAGCATAGACTACCAAAAGGTTGACCTGAGAGCATGTGTTCACCCCCAAGTTGTAGGCAAATGCATACACCTTGGTAATTCCCTTACCTCCTGAAAGCATATGACAACCTAACCAACATGTTAATAAGCAATAGGTGCAATCCCAACAAACACGAGTCGAGATGCACAACTCATGCAACACAAATTTCCATTTTTGTGATTCCTGTACAATAATCACAACAAGAATTCAAATCCTTTGCATTTGCTAATGATGTGGCATTCCACCACCTATAAGGTGCAAAAAATATTATTCACCAACACAATGTTGAACCGCCAAATATTTGGTACAAAAAAGTTGGCCACACACCACCTAGCATTTTGGAATAAGCCTCCAAAAATGCATCTCTCCAACTGAGCTAAAAACTCCCACGCTAAAAGTGTTTTCCACTAGAAACTAACTACAATAGAAAGCTTATGATTTCGCCTTTGTATAAGTGAGAACAAAATTCCCAAAGTTGAATGGCAAATAATTCCACAATTGCCAAATCAACCTCTGGCCTCCAAAACTTTTTGTTTCCAAAACTTCTATAGTTTCACATGCATATAATTTTGCTTTCCAAAAACTCAATGATGCAAACAGTTTGTCAATCCAACTTTGTATGCGAACCATATGAATTTTCAAAGAAATTCAAAATGAAAATGCAAATGAATTAAAAATCAAATTTTTGTCCAATTTTAAGGGTCAAATTGTTTAGTGTACATTTAAAGGTGGGTTGTCTGCTAACTAGCCTACCCACACAATCACTAACCCTTGTTCACCCATTATCTACCCCTAGTTAAATGAATGGTTTTTTTAATCCAAAATTTGGATGAAATCTTTCAAATGGATGAAAAATAAATAAATAAATAAAAATGTTGGTAGGTTTGTATTCATGTTGAACCTGCACCTTAAGTTCAAAAATTTGGAAAAAAAATAATAATAAAAAGGGAGGCCCATATTGGACACCTTGACCTTTTTTATCCCAAGCTTCTTCTAAGGCACATGAGCCTCCGCTCATGCCCAAATCTCGAAGGTTCAGAAAAGAGTTTGAGTTCCCAACAATGGCGGCTAGAGTTCGACTCTCTCCACTACCATCCCCCCTACCTAGTTTTTTTTTTTTCCTTTTTCCTTTTTAAAAATTTTTTTTTCTTCTCCTTCTCTTCCTCTTTTCCTTCTTCCTTTTCTACTGCAACCACCACCACACAAAACACCATAGCGAAAAACAAACCAGGAAAACTTTAAAAAGGAGCTCCCCCTCACTCACCCTCCCTCTTCTTTCTCCCTTATGTTGCTATAATAACTATTGTAGCTTGTTGTAGTCGACTGCGTGGTAGCACAACCACAACACCGCTGACATGGGGAGGCAACATGGCCCCTTGCTCTTTGTTTTCCTCCTAGTGACTAGAACTGACCTTGGTGATGGTGAAATGGCAGTGCCTACATGAGTGCCACAAGGATATTGAGAAGGGAAAGAAAGGTGGAGAAAGAGAAAAACAAAAACTAGGAAAAAGGGGGGGGGGACTTCCATTTGACAAAACTAAGGGCCCTCCTTTGATGTTTTTGAACACCCTTATTTTTCTTCCCCAACTCTACGCAACCTTCAAACTCTAGGGATTTGGCCTTAAAATATTTGTGACCTGAACAAAACTCTTGCAAAAACCAACTTGTAATACAAAAATCAAAACAAACAACACAACATTCGTTGTTACCCAAACTCTCATGCATAACACACACACAATAGAAAACCAAAAAAACTTAGTGTTAAACAACTCTAGCCTAGTTGTAGCACAAAAACAACTAGTTAGACTTTTGATGATTCAAAAGACTGATTCACTTGCAACAACACAAGAATCCAAGCCCAAACAAAGAAAACCAAACACTTGCATAACAAAGAAAACTGCAAAGCAAAACTATGTTCTAGAATCTCAAATCATCAAAAGTGATTTGAGGTCACACAAGATGAGATTATATCCCATGAAAAATACCCCAAACCTCGTTCACACATGAATTGGTTCAAGAATAATTAATTAACTTAACTAACCCATTTTATCCCTAATTAACTAGGACCTAACTAAGCAATTAAACTAACACACCTAACATCTATATGAGATGGGCATACTTATGACAAATGACATTTTCACATTATCCTTTTGTCTCATGTTCAATTCGATCTTTGCTACATGTTATGTTGTTTCTTCATGTTATCTAGGGCCATGGTCCTCACTTTTGAATCCACATCAGTTTTGAATTTTGATTCCACATGATAGAGGTTTTTTTTGTTTTTTCATTTTGCCAAGATAAGTTTGATGGCTACCATGTCAATGTGTTAGTTGCAAAAATAATTTTGTTATTATTATTGTGTGTGTGTGTTTTAATGAGTTCAATCGACTTTGCAAATAATATTTAACTCTAAAAGTGCCTATGTTAAATAGCATGTGTTCATAACCATGTGATCAAAACCAACCCAATGTTTTATATGTTTTATGTTAATGCGGCTATGTTTTATTTTCATATTGAAGTTAATGTGGTTATTAAATGAACAAATTGTAGAACATGTGGCCAAAAAAAATATAATTGTGAAATTTTTTGGGATTCTTGAATCTAACTCAATATGTAAAAATTATTTTAAGAAATTATTCTTCACAAATAAATACCAATGGCAATGTTTTAGGTGGCATGGGGAAGTATAATGGCATGTGAAAAAACAAAGGAGTGACAAACTTGGTCAATTAAAGAAGCAATTGATCCTAAATATATTGACTAGAAAGTCATCTTACACAAGGTTACGAGCCCTTGAATTCATAGCCCATTCACAAATCAAACAACAAGGTAACAACAACAAATCAACATTTTGTTAAGCACCCAATTGAGCAAAGCCCAATATATATATATTTGATTTTGTAGTTAAGGAGGTGGAAGAGGACCAACATGCTTGTCTTCAAAACCTTCTATTGCAATTGGGCCTTTCTCAAATTTTTCTCTAGTGCCTCAATTGGGTCTCCACCATGTCACTACCCCATGGTTATAACATCAACCTTGTCACATCGTGTCAATCACATTAATTTTGAGACCAACATAACCTAATGTCACGTCAATTAAAGGTCAACCTAGGTCAAAACAATTGTTTTTATAAAGCTAACAAAATTATCTCAATGATAACTAAAATTCACTCACCATGTAATTTTGGGGGACAAGGATGATTAATTAAACTCGAGTCCCGATCCATATGATGACCTAAATTCAATCACAAAAAAATCCAAACTATCAAGATGTGATGATTAAAATTCCATCACCATATTGATAATCAAGATTTTTTTTCAAGTTTCATATTATTTATTTATTTATTTAACTTTATTTTCTGACTGAAATTTAGTCATCACATCTCAACAACCCAATTTTTTTTCTTAGACTAAAATCCAATCCCCACAAGATTGTGACCAAGGTGGATTTGGTTTAAATCTAACCCTAATTCATGTGATGACCAAACTTTAGTTGTGAAATATTAAATTTTGATTTTTTTTGGAATATTAATTTATCCATGGGTCTAATAACAATGTCCATCCAACCATAAATAACATGGAAGACCCATGGATAAATATATTAAATGGGTAATATTTCAATTGAGTTTTTTTTAAATGCCATGCATTGTCTGGATGTTTATAAAATTGGCAAAATATGCTTTTAATTGTTGCAAAAATACCAATGTAGGTGGGAAAATGATTAAATTATCATTCATCGATCAATGCAGGAAATATTGGATCAAATATGCCCAATTTTCATATACATTTTCAATTAGAACCCAAAAAATCATAATTCATAGTTGCATTTACAAATATTTCTTTCATTTCACCAATATTGTAGTTGCATATGTGCCTATCCAAATTTGAAACTACAATGATAGAGAAGACTAATACATGCATAGTTTCAAACTTAGTTGTTTTAGACAACAAGTGCATGAAAGTCACAAAAACATGGTTCAAATGGACAAGACTTCTTGTAGTGTTTTTAGTTCCCAACCATGATTCATACCTTTTTCATAGTCTATCACATTCTTCAACATTAGTTGTTACTTGTGGTTTCAACCTATGGTTTTTCCCCCATTGAAATGGGTTGGATTCTAATTCCTAATTCATTATGGGTGACCCTATGGGAAAGCAATTACGCAAACCCCTCATACACAACCAATGTTGTGTGGGTATATCATCTACACAAATATAACTATTGGGTACAAGTACAGTGTATTATTTACCTTACCTTATTTTTTTCAAATTCAATATACCGTAATCAAATGCATACACAAGGGTATGTAAATTTGGAAAAATATACTCCTTTTGGATATATTTCAAAAATACCCATACTTCAAGTTGGATATGTTCTCAAACCCAAGTAATCTTGTTAAAGTAAATCTCATTTAAACTTTGAAATCGTCATCTTTGTTATGTGTGATTGTTGTGTAAGGTGTCCAATATTGAGAATGATTATTTTTTGATGACTTTGGGGATGTTGAAGAAAATTTCTTAAATCAAATTGAAGAGGAGTTTAAAGAGCAACTAGATCACTATGTTGAGCTTGTTGATATGGCATAATTTGATTTTTAAATTTGCATTTATGTTTAGTAGGGCAAATGGCATGTCATCCAATTTGATCTCAATGGTCTCTCATTTTATGTATGTTTAAGGATAAAACATTGAAATATTTTTATGCAATTTTATTATTGTAATTTGACATCACATGTGTGCATTGTCTCACTAGATTTAGGCCTAAAGTGTTTAAATAAATTCCAAAGTGTGAAAATATATATCATTTTATTAAATAATATGATTAAAAAAAATTACCCTTTTTTAAACCTTAACCAGGGGTATATGATAAGGGGTACTTGGATACTTGGACCCTACCCATCTACCCAAAATTATAAAATTTGTTTACCCAAACCTTACGTTAATTGGGGGGGGATCATAATATGCCTTTACCCATTAGATAAATAAATTGAAATTTTTTATATACCCTTATTTTAGGATACATTAAAATAATATATCCGTAAAACACCATACAAAACCTTATCCAATTCCAAGAAATGGTAAAAAATCAAATTTGGACCACAAATTGGACAAGCTTTGCAATCTAATGTACACATCCTACTTCAAGCCCACATGTTGAACAATCGTGGATTGTCCACGTTATAATTATTCTTAAGGAAAATTACCTTTGCCCTTTAACCTTCATCGTATCATATGCTACAACCCCCCTCCACAACACTTGTAGCTCTTCTATTAAAGGTGTCATGTACACATCTATGTTATGCATTTTCACAAACTTTTTGCCAAAGGTTATCAAGGCTTATGTTACAAAAAAATTTGGTCACAAGCTATGGTGGGAGATTATAATTGAAAAGAAAAACTAACCAAGTAGATCACCTAGAACTTTTTTCACCAAAAGGGTTAACTCAATTTGTAGCAAGTCCTAAAACCTTACATTACAAAGTTCAACTACAAACTCTAACCACATCACATCAATGTGTGCCCAAGTTTTGGTATTAAGCACACATTTAACCAATCCCTTTGTACTTATATTACCACTATGCCACACCATGAGACAACAATTGCCTTGTCTTTTGGGGTTTTGGTTCATTTTTGCACCTTCCCCAACAATTTGGTTTTGTATATCCCTAATGGCTTGTTGTCTACCCCATCTTCAAAGTATGAATCCCGTAAATATAATTCAAGGACAACAACAAGAATCTTTAATTTCTTGGATCGAGGTGCCTCCTCATCCCTTAGCCCAAAAAGGCATTTGAATATAGGCTTTGTAAAATTTATTTAAACTCTTTCTTTTGGCATGGTTTTTTTTTGTTACCTTTGAAGTCTTCAAGTGCCTTGGTTGTGTTTATTGTTTTGTCTTTGCCTGGGGTGCCTTTACTTGCATTTGCCTTTTTCTTAATGAGGTTGATGAGGATTCTCTAATGAATTGTCACCTTGGTTTGGCTATTATTGATTTTCAATGGCTTATAATGATTATGCTTGGGTTGCCCTTTCTTTTCTATTTCACCTTGTCCTTAGTTCGGGTGTCGATCCTTGCTTCTAACACTTTCCCTTGCTTAGAATGCATGCACTTGCTTTTGGTGGGTTTTCCCTAATTGGGCCCCCCTTGTTTGCCATAATTAAAGCCTATTTAGGTGCAATAGGTTCACACCTTTTTGTTGCATCCAATTTGATTGGGGTTGCCTTTGCATGTTTTTGGTGTTTTCAACATGATTGGGGTGGCATTTAATTAAGCAAGCAAACTTACATTAATCCATGTGATTAATTCAATGAAACATGAAATTTGCATGACTTTTTATAGAACCTTATAATGATTAAATGATAGTTTTATTCAAGTTTATTTGGTTTGGTAAGCTTGTTACAATAATTAAACCCACAACTACAACCTAAAGCATCACAAAACAATAAACACAAGAGATTGACTAACATTTTTACCCAAGACATGTTGTTTGGCTATGGGTAGACCTTTTCATTTGCATTAAAGGTTTTGAGGGTAGGTTTAATAAGACTTTTACCCATCCTCTATGTCAAAGATACTATAATCATCTTTGCTAGGGTGGGCCATTGCTATTGATTTAATAGAGGATTTGCACATTTGATCAAAATATAAGTTTAATCCATGACCTCCACCCATGTTTCATTGTATGTTGCCATCCCCAATGTGTCTTGTTTTATCTTATCCTCTAATAAAGTTTGCATTCTTTCTAGTTTTCACTCATAAACACAATAATCAATTTGACAAGACGTATTTATTGGCATTGACTTGGATAATAGACTTTTACACATTCCCCACATGTTAAAACACTTGAACAAAGTAGTCAAAGTCTAGTTACTTGATTTGATGACAAGTTTTCCTTAATACAATGTGTTACAAGGATCTTACCAAACAAGTTATTAGCAACTTTCAAATCATGATAATTAAATAAGTAAAGAATTAGTGAATAATGGATTTTGGATCACATATTAGCTTTGTGATTGGCATGTTTTCTTGTTTGGCTTTCAATAAGGCTTCCTCTTTGTTTGCTAGCTCTATTTGGGCTTCCTTTTGTTCCTATCATCCAATTTAACTTCATCCCCAACAACTTGATGGATGCAACACTTCGATCCACCTTCAAAGATTTGATCTTGGACTTACAACTAGTAAAAGTTCCCTCTTTAAAGCAAATAGCTTAAGAACCTTCATGACATCCTTAGATGTCACCCCAATGGGACACTTCGTAATGGATTAGACAAAGGTTCAATGTTGTCATCATGAGGAGCAACACTAATTCCATAATCAAAACCAACTAGCACTAATTAGAATCGCTTGTGGTCTTCACTAGGATTAATGCTCATGCACCACTACCATCTAAGGAATTTATTGTATATTCTTTCTTATCATCAATAACCACCCAACCTTTACTTCAACCTACGTGCTCTCTTTTCATGTGGATTCCATTGCCTTTGCCCAAGTGATTTCATAGCCCTTTGTTTAGGCAATGAAACCATGTACACTCTGTGGGGGAATTTTGTCATTGGTGATAATAGTTGTTCCAAAAAACCTCCAGTAAATTTCTTCCATTGCCACCTTGGCTTTCAATTTCAAACGAGGGAATTGAATGTTGAGTTTTTTTAAACTTCTAAACAAAGAATTACAAGCTTCTATACTAACATGTTCATTCTCCAAGTCATGTTTTGGATCCAATCCAATATTACCCAACTATCAAACAATAGAAAAGAAAACAAGATTTTGATTTTTATGTCCACCAAGGGCCAATTTGCCATTAGGACCTCTTTTTGCAACTTTTCAAGCTTGGATTCCTTGCACATGATTGCCCTAAAAGAACACAAACAAAACATTGTAATTGTCACTAAAAGTAGACATGATCACACAAATGTCACAAAATTCCTATCATTCTTGACACAATTTTTGAATGCTTAAAATCAAAATTACTTGTGTTTCTCTAACACCCTGGATATTTACACATGAATCACACATTGTCACAACTTACCCAATGATTAAGCCAAGTACTTGTTGGTCCTTCCAAACCACTAACCTTGCTTACATAATATAGGGTTTTAAAACATTATCAATGGTTAGAAAATACATAGTAAAAAAAGGTGACGACTTTTAAGCATGAAATTCAAAAGTTCAATCGGGTGGCCATTGAATCCAATGTATTTCAAATCAAAAGGAAAATTAGACCATGGAACATTAACATTTAGGCTAAACACTATGACTGTAAAATAAAAAGGATAGATAATTGGACATAAATGATGACATGTTCTTTATGTGCAATGTGTTTCAATGTCCTTGTTGTTCAAGCATCCAACCTACCATCCAAAGCATTCAATATTTAAACACTAATGAAATCAAAGTGATGATGCATAACCTTAAATACTTTTTTTTGTGCCAAAAACACATGGAAATTTAAGTAACATTTAATAAAACTTTGAATGGAAAGCTTGACTTTTATTGCAAACACATACCATGACTAACATTAGTTACCAAAAGTTGGAAGATGAAGGGGAAGAATGGAAACATTGCACCAATAGGTGATCTCATTTCCAAGTTGAGAATGCACAGAAGACAATGGAAACCTCAATGAAAAATATGCCAACAATGTTCTACTAACCACCTAATTCACTACACTAATGTGTCCCAACTCATTTTGTAAATCATTAGATTTTGAGTGAAATTGTACAAATTTACCATGCGAAAATGACCAACACGTTAGTGAACTTTAGTTGTTATGGACAAGTGAATTCACTAATAATTAATTAAATTCATTAATAGCTAATTTACTAATACCTAATCAAATTCATTAATAGTTAATTGACTAGGTTAGCCTCCTAGTTCATAACTAGTCTAAGCTAAGGAACCTACAATAGATTAAACATTTAACCACCTAAGGTTGAGAACCTACTATAGGTTAGGTTAAGCACCTAGGAACCTAATGTAGGCTAGACACCTAAGAACTTAAGCTAACATAGACCACCTAGCTCACCAACTTAGGGTGAAAATGTGAAGGTTTGAACCCCTCACTTCCCCTCACCTCCATGCTTAAGGAGCAAGTCCTTAACCATTGAATCATTATTTAAATAAATGAAACGATTTGTCACCACATTTTTTTGTCCACATTTTTTTCTTGAATTATGTGAAGGCTACCATAGGCCTTAGTTCTTACGTTAACCATGAGTTATTCTTAAACTACCATAGGTTAAAGTTTTTGGTTAATCCTAAGGTATTATAATTTTTTTTATCCTAGGCTATTTTTTACTATTTTAAGCATTTTATGTGAAGTTATTTAAAACTATTATACTTTAAACCATTCTTGATTATTTTGCACTTGGTTATTTTAGGTTATTTGACCTTAAGCCATGTTCAACTATTCGAGATTATTCCATTTTATTTTTAATTATTTAAAAAATTATTCATTTTAGGTTACTTTAAGTTAATTCACTATAGGTTATTTTAACTTTTTCTTGGTTTTTTTAGGGTATTCCCACTAGAAGAAAAATGGTTTTTATGATTAATCTATGCAACTATTATTTAGTTGCTTATGGCATATGTAACTAAAAATTTTATAGTCACCTTGGACAAATTGCATTCATCTTTAGTTGCAAACGATGAATGAAGTCAAAGTCAGCATACATGATTTCATCCATATGCAAAACATATGGTTTATGCAATTGCCATTTAACTAGCATGTGATTAAATTGGTTGGACTTTACATTATGTCATGTGTATTTAAATAATAACAAATGTCAATATGACATGTGGCCTTACTGCTATAAATGGAAATGCAATTGTTCATTAGACTAGTGAATTCACTACATCTCCACTAGGTCATGTTCATTCCAACTAATGAATTCATTCAAAATCTAGTGAAATCACTTGGTGTAATTATTGTTAACATTGAGAAACAATAAACTTTCAAGCACCAAGTGAGAGTTTTTCGATAGAACTCCCATAATGATATAAATATCTAAGATTATAGAATAACTCCACGATAATCACTTATGAGGTATAATTGTTATATTAATTCCGTCACAACTGAAACAAACACAAGAATAGAAAGTTTTTGACCATCACCTTCATCATGAATAGCTAAAAGTTGAGAGTTGCCATGACTCCCCCACTGATGTTATTAGTTAGCACTTGACAGTGGGTATAATTAAACATACAATTAGCTATACAAAAGTCGAGGTAAATTGTTAAGAAAAATAGAATAGATTTGTGTCTTGAATTTTTGTCACATTTTATAGAAGCAATGGGGAAGATGTAATCATTATGTACAAATCTAAATTTCTGTCACAATTCCCAAAAGTAATGGGGAGAAATTTTGCATGACATGTACAAAATTGTGTTTGTGTCACAAATTTCATAATCAATGGGAAGAGAATTATCATGATGTAACTTCATCAACTCACAACATGTAGGGAAATATTTGAAAAGGCTGAAATGCATTGAAATCCCTAAAATAGAATCAAGACTTGGTCAAATTTTTTATGTTTGTTTGAAATTATAACTTCATGGGAAAATAACTTGAAAAGTTCTTTATGACCAACAACTTCACTTTTGAATCTCACTAATGTTTGTAAATTTGTCAATAATTGCCACCCCAACAGGTTGTTGTGCAAGTTGAACTTTAGGCAAGCTTTTTCCTACTTCACATGCACACTTATGTTATTGTAAACCAATCATACACACAAAAATGATATTAAAATGGTGGCTCCAATATAAACCATTATCTAGTTCGTTCAATGATAACTTCACCTTGGTTACTTGCAAACACTATTAGGAAATGCGTCCTAGTTCACTCTGGGTTTCACTAGATTTTTGAGTGAATTTGAACAGTTTTACCTAGTGAAATTGTTTAACCCCTTAGTGAACAGGGACCAATTGCTACGGACATGACTTGTTTCACTAGTACTTAATGAAACAAAGTTACTCTCAAGTGAAATACAAATTTACCAAACCATTCATTTGCTAGTTAATTAACTAACTAGTATGGAAATTAATTAAATTTTAATTATTTAATATAGAATATTATTGATAATTTCATGATTTTTAAAGCCTATTATTTATTGACATGTGT
>Ga0116227_10008159_pt1 | contig 19935 bp, 21 predicted proteins | sample S1TSphgellanicum_FD_89693 | JGI IMG/M metagenome (GOLD analysis project Ga0116227, IMG submission 89693) | Host-associated microbial communities from peat moss isolated from Minnesota, USA - S1T2_Fb - Sphagnum magellanicum MG | ecosystem: Host-associated > Plants > Peat moss > Unclassified... | reverse complement strand
GGCGGTGTCTACCTCTTCCCATTCCGAACAGAGAAGTCAAGCCCGCCAGAGCCGATGGTACTGCAGTAACATGTGGAAGAGTAGGTCGGCGCCAAACCTTATCAGGAAATAAAGCCTTTGTCAAATATGACAAAGGCTTTCCTGTTTAATACGAATTGGATCTGAGATGACAGGTCTGAGATAAAGCATGCAAAGCAATCCCAATACTCAGAACTCATATCTAAAATATCCACCCCTTGGTGAGTAGCGGAAAGCGGGCAGAACACCAACGACTATAATATAAAACAAGCATACAGAAGGCGGCAAGGGTAACCACGCTGCTTTTTTGTTTAACCGACCCAGTCCTCCGCCCTAAACCCGATCGCAGCGGCCAAGGAGCATAAGGCATCCAGGCGTATGAGCGCAGAGCGGGAATGAAATAGCCCATTAACGCTGGCTGGCGTTTACTGATACTACCCTTGTTATTATTTTAATTGGTGTCTATCTTGCCCTATTACTATAAACTGTTATTTTTACGTTCATCTATCAACTCTATATGAAACGAACAGGGCTTTTGGGATTAATAATAGGCAGCACAATTAGTTTGCACGCACAATCTACTATATCAAAAAATGATAATAAAGTAACTTCGGGTAATCCTATATTTCCGGGTTGGTATGCCGATCCGGATGCAGCTGTCTTTGGCAATACTTACTGGGTTTACCCAACTTATTCGGCGAAATACAAGGAACAGGTTTTTCTGGATGCCTTTTCATCAAAAGATTTAGTGCATTGGACTAAGCATCATGACATACTAGATACTGCGAGTATTAAATGGGCTCACAAAGCAATATGGGCACCGGCTATAGTACAGAAAGACAAAAAGTATTACCTGTTTTTCGGTGCTAATGATATGCACCAGGGCGAAGAAGGTGGTATTGGTGTTGGGGTTGCTGACAAACCTGCCGGTCCGTACAAAGATCATATTGGTAAAGCACTTATTGATACCGTTGTTAACGGTGCCCAACCGATAGACCAGTTTATATTTAAAGATAAAGACGGCAAATATTACATTCTATATGGTGGCTGGGGGCACGCCAATATCGCCAGGTTAAAGGATGACTTTAAGGGTCTATCTACTCTGCCTGATGGCAGTAAATTTAAGGAGATTACTCCCCAAGGTTTTGTTGAAGGTATCTACATGATTCTTAAGGATAATAAATATTATTTGATGTGGTCCGAAGGTGGGTGGACTGGTCCTGATTATTCTGTAGCCTATGCTATAGCCGATTCACCATTCGGTCCATTTAAACGTATTGGTAAGATATTACAGCAGGATATGGCAGTTGCTACAGGCGCAGGTCATCATTCGTTAATACATAACCCTAAAACAGATGAGTGGTATATCGTATACCATCGCCGTCCGCTTACCGAAACCGACGGTAATCACAGAGTGGTTTGTATCGATAGGCTATATTTCGATAAAGATGGTTTGATTAAACCTGTTAAAATTACAGTGGCGGGTGTTCCTGCTCAAACAGTAAAGTAACTGCGGAATTTTTATAGCGTAGATAATGCACATATCTACGCTATAAATTACTTAAACAACCTTAACTGGGTTTTTGTGCTCGTCCACTGCTACAAAGGTAAAAGTGCCCGTAATGGCTTTATCCCGAACGTCTGAGTACATCTCTTCAATAAATATCTCGACCAGTACTTTAAGGCTGGTATTGCCGATATGGCTTATGCTGCCTACTAATTCTATAATAGTACCCGCGGGGATGGGCTTGTTAAAATCAATCCTGTCAGACGATACGGTTACCATTCTTTTACGTGCAAAACGAGTTGCTGTAATAAATGCCACCTCGTCCATTAAATGCATGGCGGTGCCACCAAATAAGGTATCGTAATGGTTGGTTGTATTAGGGAAAACGGCTTTAAATATTCTGGTTTCTGAGAGTCTGATTCGCTCGTCGATGTTTTTTTCTAAATGCATTTGCAAGGTTACGGTTTTGCGCCTATTAAAAAATATTCAAAATTAATTATTACATAAAATAGCTGAACAAAAAAGCCGTCCCGATAACCGGGACGGCTTTTTATTATAAGTTGGCAGATATTAGTTAAAGATATATCTAACACCAACTTGTGCTTGCCAGCGTGAAAGTTGGCTAATATCAGGTTTGTAAGAATTAACCAATGGAACCTGGTTGGTTGCGTCTGCATAAGGGAAAGCATAAGTAGCTTTTCCGTTAACAGCACCCATGTATTTCAACACAGTAGATGTACCGTTGTTAAAGCCGCTAAATGAGTTTTGGTAGATACCCCAGTTACGGTTTAAGAAGTTACCAAGGTTAATGATGTTAAACTCTAAACGGATGGTGTTTCTAACTTTACCAGATTTAACGTAGAAATCTTGTGTAAAGTTAAAGTCAGCTCTTTTAAAGTAAGGTAAAATAGCACCATTTCTTTGAGCATACTCACCTCTGTGTTGGCTTAAGTATTTATCCTGGCTAATGAAAGCGTTTAACTGATTCCAAAGTTGATCTGGAGTACGGTTATCGCCTGTGCCGCTAGATACTAATGTAATATCACCTTTGTTTTTAGGGATGTACATTAAGTCGTTGGTAGCACCATCATTGTTAGGATCGCCGCTGGTGATGTAAGATACTGCACCGTTGTTAGCCTCTTCGAAAGTGATACCGAAAGATGATGCGAAGTTTTTAGCATACTCTTTGCGATATGCAAATGTTGCGATAAGGCGGCTTGGAGTGATATAAGTACTGTTTGATAAGTTATCAGCATTTGGATTGCCAGATACAGGGCGGCTGCTCCAAATTGTGCTTGCAGTTGAACCACCGTCGTTTACGTCTTTAGAGTTGCTATAGGTATATGCTACGTTAGCATAGAAACCGCTTGCAAAGCTTTTTTGTAATTGGGCAGTTGCAAAGTAAGAGTAACCTTTGTTAGTGTTTCTCATGTAGTAAACACCGGTAATTGATGGGTTAGCCGCAGTTGGAGTACTTTGCAGGTAAGCATTTTTGCTGGTATAACGAATTTGGCCTTCTGGACCACCTAAAGTAGTATAGCTATCAGAAACCACTAAATTTTCGTGGTAGATCGCGTTGATATCTTTAGTGTAAGCACCTTCTAACGTACCCACGATACCGAATGGTAATTTTTGGTCGATAGCTAAGTTACCTCTTAATACTTTTGGATATTTTAAGTTTGGATCAGCAACATCAAGCTCGTATGATGTGTTAGCCGCAGCAACAGCAGGGCGGTTAGCATTAACATTAGGGTTGAAGATTAGCTGAGAGTTAGCTGGAGTAGCTGCTTTGGTAACAGTGTATGAACCAAATAATAAACCGTTGTTAGATGCCTGGTTAGAGATCCATACAAATGGAACAGTACCTGCAAATAAACCGGCGCCACCGCGTACTTGAGTCATCTGATCGCCATTTACATCCCAGTTAAAACCTACACGAGGAGATAATTGGATGCGGTTTTTCGGAAGCTTAGATGGATCAACATGGATACCTTGCTGGAATGCGATATTAGCAGCAACAGGGTTTGGAGCCAAGCTGGTTGGGAACGCGTCATAATCTGCACGTAAACCGTAAGTTAAACGGAAGTTGTCAGTCATGTGAACTTTATCCTGTACATAAGCGCTGTAGATAGACGCTTTGATTTTAGCAAAAGGAAACTCACCTGAAGGTAATGCAGAATAACGGGTTGTATAAGCTTGAGCCGGCAGACCATTAATGAAATCTGATGCAGAGTTATAAGTATATAAACCGTTATAATCTGGAGCAAAACCGTTAGTATAGCTTTGGATCTGATCGTTGGTACCGATGGTGATCTCATGTTTTCCAGCATAGATGGTATAATCATCAGAGAACTGGAAAATGTTTGTGTTTAACACGTTACCAGCTGTGTAAAGCTCGTAACCAAAGCTGGTTGCAGTATTGGTAGCAGCAGTAACAATGTTTCCGTTGGCATCTGAAGTACCGTTACCGATATCAACCAATGGAATAGCGCTACCACCTAATGATGCACGGTAATCGCGCAGGGCAGAGTAACCAACAGTTAATTTGTTGTTCATGGTATTGCTTACACGGGTATCTAACTCTACGATGCCGATGTTAAAGTTGTTGTTAATTCTGTAACCAGAACCATAGAAAGGCAAAGTAGTTGAGCTAGGTGCACGTGTTGTACCATAACCTACGCCATTGTTTACGATACCTGAGTTACTTGCAGGTTGATCTTTGTAAGATTTCAGATAAAAATATTTAGCACTTAAAGTGTTGTTTTTATCAATGTTCCAATCCAATTTAGCTGTTACTTTGTTACTGTAAGTATCGTAGTTATAGCCTTGGTATGGCCCCGGATCGTAACCGTACTTAGTTTTTAATGTGTTTGAAATTGCATCTAAAGTAGCTGCTGATGTTTGCGAAACGTTAGCACCGCTTACGCCCGGAGCGCTTGCAATGTAGTTTGCAGATGGTGGTTGGCTAATTCTTTCTTCCTCGCCAGATACAAATAAGAATAATTTGTTTTTAACGATTGGAAAACCGATAGCAGCACCTAATGAGTGGTAGTTAAATGGAGTTTCCGGTACGCGGGTTGTACCTGCTTTGTAACCAGTTAAGCCCGGGCCACGGATGTAATCATAAACAGTACCTTTTACCTGGTTAGTACCAGATTTTACTACTGTGTTAACACCAGCACCGGTAAAGTTACCTTGACGAACGTCATAAGGAGCGATATCAACCTGTATTTGGTCGATCGCATCTAATGAAATAGGTTGTGAACTGGTTTGGCCCCCTAAAGTACCTGATAAACCAAATGAGTTGTTAAACAACGCACCATCAACTGTAATGTTGTTGTACAAGTTGCTACGGCCTGCAAAGCTGTTTGATTGGCTACCGCTTGCAGATGGCGTTAATTTAGTGAAATCACTTAACGAACGGTTAATAGTAGGTAACGCTTCGATTTGCTGGCGGTTGATAGTTTCTCTTGCACCTGTACGGGACGAGTTAATCACTTTACCGGCAGTACCAGAAATGGTTACTTCCTTTAACGTAGTGTTGTTTTCTTGAAGTTTGGCATCAATTCTTTGATCCTGACCAATTGACAAGGTAATGTTTTCCTGGATAAAAGGGTTGTAGCCGATAAAAGACACTTTAAAAGTGTACGGGCCACCTACTCTTAAGTTAGGAACGTTGAAACGGCCGTCGCCACGGCTTACCGTAGAGTACACTGTACCCGTTGGCATGTGCGTGATGTTGATTGTTGCACCTGGGATTGCACCCTTGCTGTCGGAAACGATACCGTTAACGCTGGCAGTAGTTACACCCTGTGCATTGGTATTATTATTTGTAAATAATACCACACCAAGTAATAATGAAAAAATAAGTAAGATTTTTTGCATACTTTGTTGATTAGTCGTTTATTAATTATGTTTGGCACAAAGTTAGGATTATTATAATACTAAATCTTTAAAGTAGTGTTAAGTATTTTTGATTTTTGTTAACATTTATTTAACAATGCATTTATTTTATGAAATAGATGCCCTGAAGTGTTGAAAACTCGGGTGGTCGATCCGCTCAATTGGGGTTTTAAGCTCGATGATACAACATTTTGCCTCTTATTATCTATAATTTTAGTAGATTATTGTATTTTATTAAATTTTATCTTTTTTATGGATCGGATACAGGGCTTAAATCAAAAAATACCGCCCAGGCGGTATCTTTTGGTATGTAGTGCTCAATATTTCGGTTTAAAATTTCATGAAATATTATTTAGCCGGGCTATTAATCTCGATCCAATAACCATCAGGATCTTGAAAATAGAGTTGTAATACGCCATCGGCACGTAAGGTGGGTTGGTCGCTATCTCCTTTCCAGTTACTATAAGGTATATTTAGTTGTTTAAGGTTTTTGGCAAAATCTGCAATAGAGGCTACCGCGAAGCAAAGATGATCTGATTTTTGATGTGATAGGGTACAGCTCCCCTGGATGGCGTGCATTTTTATATTGTTACCTATATTATACCATTGATGTACAGTATCGGCAAATGGGTTATCAACTTTTTGCAAGTGCATTACCTCGGTATAAAATGCTGTACTTTTCTTAAGGTCTTTTACGCAGATGGCAACATGATCAACTGTGGCTGTTTGTGAAAATGCCATGGATGGCAAAGTGAAGAACCACGCCACAATAATAAATTTAATGAGGTCGGTATTAAATATTCCTGATTTTGAGGGTTGTTTCATTTGGATATACTATATAAGGTATCCAAGATAGGTGTTAGCAGCGTAAGGCTATTGTATTACAAATACATTTTAATCTGCTATGTTATCAATAAAAAAATCCCCCGGGGCTCTAACCCGGAGGATTCGTGATCAAATTGAAACAAAAAAATGAACACACTACACAACTCTATATTTGCATACCACCATCAATTACATTGAGGGTACCTGTCATAAACTTACTTTCATCTGATGCCAGGAAGGTAACCAGGTCTGCGATTTCGTAAGGCTGGGCGTAACGGCCCAGGGGGATAGATTTTTCCAATTCGGCTTTTACACCGGCAGCGTCTTTTTCATTAAAGCCGGCCTCGAGCGAGCGCATCATCCGGTTATCAACCGGAGAAGGGTGGATGGTGTTAACACGGATTTTGCGTGGCGCGGCCTCTACGGCAACAGATCGCATAATACCAATTACTGCATGCTTACTAGTTGTATAAGCACTAGTGCCTACCGTACCGCTTAGGCCGGCAACAGATGAGGTAATGATGATACTACCACCATCTGCCATTATTGGCAAAACATATTTAGATCCTAGCCAAACTCCTTTTACGTTTACAGCTATTACTTTATCAAAAATATCTTCTGGATATTCTGTAATGGGTTTAACCACGCCTTCGATGCCTGCATTATTAAAGAAGATATCAATCTTGCCGAATTTATCGGCTGCTTTCCTGGCATAATTCTCTACGTCTGCACTTTTGGTAACATCAGCTACAATATAGCTGGCGTTTGGATTGTCTAGTGATTCGACAGCTTTTTGTAAAGAATCTTCTTTTAAATCAACCAAAATAACTTTTGCACCCAGTTCAAGAAATTTCTGTGCAGTAATTAATCCGATGGAACCTGCACCGCCTGTAATTAAGGCACTCTTATTTTCTAATCTTTTCATGATAGTTTTATTAACGGGCTAAATAGCCGCCATCAACATTGTAATAAGATCCGGTTACGAAGGAGGCTTTCTCTGAGCTTAGCCAAAGTACCAGTTCGGCAACTTCGCTTGATTCGCCCAGGCGGCCTATTGGGTGCAAGGCCACTAAGGCATTTCTCGATGCCTCGTCCATGGCCGTTTCAATCAAAGGGGTTTTTATAAAGCCAGGACCAACTGCATTAATGCGTATGCCCTTAGGTGCATATTCAATAGCAGCGGTTTCTGTTAAACCGATTACGCCGTGTTTGGCAGCTACATAAGCAACAGAGTTGGCAAAACCCACCTTACCTAGTATAGAAGCCATATTAACAATATTACCACCGCCCGATTTAAGGATGGCTGGTATTTGATAGCGCATGCCATAAAAAACACCCGATAAATTGACCTTAATTACTTTTTCCCAGCCATCAATAGTGTACTCGCCGGTTGGGGCAGCAGGGCCGCCTATACCGGCGTTATTGCAGGCTATATGCAAGGCACCATATTTTTCAATAGTTTGTTGTACAAGGTATTCGTTATCATCTGGTTTGCTGGTATCGGCCATAATAAAAAAGGCTTCGCCATCGGCAGCTTTTATTTCATCGACGGTTTCTTTACCACCTTTTTCAACAATATCACTAACTATAACTTTAGCGCCTTCGGCCGCATATTTTAAAGCAACTTGCTTACCAATGCCAGAACCTGCCCCGGTTACCAGGGCCACTTTATCTTTTAAAATAGACATGACTTTTGTTTTTGTTATATATACATAACGCCCAAAAGACAGAAATGGGTTAAAAAATCACCCCCACAATTGTCCATTCTGTTAGCACAATTAGAACTCGCTTATATTGGCAGTTTAAATATTTTCCTGGCGAAATTGTTCGGGTGTAAGGCCGGTTTGTTTTTTGAAGAATCGGCTAAAATAAGACTGACCGTTAAAACCGAGTTCGATGGCTATTTCTTTCATTGATTTTGCACTGTGGCTAATTTCGCGCTTGGCTTCTATCAGTGTGTAATTATAAATAAGCTGGCTAACGGAAAGATCCAGCTTATCTTTCACTATTTGGTTGAGGCGCTTTGCGGTAAGGCCTATCTTATCAGCATAAAAGTCGGCTAGTTTCTGGGTTTTATAATTAGCGCTGATCAACTCAAAAAGTTTACGCATGCGTACATCATGATAGGCAGACCGGGTAACTGTATTATTGCTGAACCTGTTTAAATGAAATAATAGCGCGCTGGTATAGCTATGGAGTAGGCGGAGATCATTTCCGTTTTGATTTTCTATCAGCATCAGCTCAAACAAATGCTGGAGCGGGCTTACCATTTCATCGGGAATAACAATACCTTCATTGCTAAAGGGAACGAAGAGAAAGCGGAGATCGTCCTCCTCAATACTATCAAAAAAAGCTTTAGAAAGTATAATTATCCGTGCATCTGGCCGGGTATGCGGAATGGCGTGCACCTGGTTGCGCGCCAGTAGATATACAAGATTTTTTTTAATAGGATATTCCTTAAAATCAATATACTGCAGGCCCTCATCTGCTATAAACCAGATAATAGCGAAAAAATCAACACGGTGACTTACGCTGAAATCGCCAAGATTAACGCCAGGAGTGTAAGAGGCGTAGAAATCTGTATCAAACAGTCGGTGTACTGGTATTTCGGCAGCGTGTTTCAATTATTGTGATATGTTTAGCCAACGGCAATTACCTCAATAACAATGCACAATGCATTTAGTTTATCCGGCCATGGCTATATAATATTCAAAGTCGTCTGGCAAAATAGGTTTGTTAAGTACTTTTTGTCCGTATGGTGTTCCAAGTAACCTTACATCAACAGGGCCGGTGATCCCTTTAAGGTGTATCGATTGCTGCTCGTGATTATATTCGGGGTTGTCTAATAAACGGTAAGCTTCTTCCGACATTAGGAAATTATTATTTAGCTCTTTGGTTTCTGATTGCAGGCGCGAAGCAATATTTACAGGCAAGCCCATAACCGTCATGTGCTCATTACACTCCATATCGTATTGGCCAACTACTACGTTGCCCTTGTGCAAGCCCATACCAACTTCGAAATTTAGGTTAAAGTAGGGTTGTGCGTAGGTAGCGTTAAAAACTTCCAAATCATGAAACATGGCCATTGAAGCATTGGCGGCTGCTTTTACCGCATCCTTAATATTGGTTTCTAAACCAAACACAGCATAAATGCTATCGCCTGCAGTTTCTATAATACGGCCGCCTGCATCTTTAATAGAATCGCTAAATAGTACAAATAACTGGCGGATCACATAAATCACATCATAAGCAGATCGCGACTCCATAAAGGCGGTAAAGTTTCTGATGTCGAGAAACAATAAGGCCAGTTCTTTTTCCTCGCCTAATAAAGATACTGCCGAAACAGTCTCATTAGTTAAAGTATCTTTACATCTGATGCTATTATCCGGCATCCTGATGCAAGGCGCGTTATCGTTAATGGGCGACCGTTTGCCCGGGAGAGACGGCACGAAACGAGCCAGTGTGTTTATGTTTTTATATGCTTGGGTACAAATTTTCATCCTCTATAATTTTATGATACAAAGGTAAACTGAGTTGACTATTTGAGCTTGCGAAATTCAAACATTTTTGACTTGTGAAGTTGTTTTGGCATTTGGATGACTTTATTGGGAAACTAGTATGACAATTGCCTGTATATTGGTCTGTGCCTTAATAATTTGTTTATATTTCGTAAACAATAAATGTTCAATAAAACCTATTCGCAAACGATCTTATATGCCGGATTGAGGTGCGGCAAGCTAATGCAAATGAGATAAGCATCTTTAATAAATAATCTTGAATTTTGCAGTAGTATGATCCAGCGTAAAAACGAAAATTGGTTCAGGATGCTTTTTGTTTGGAAGGGCTCTGTATTACCAAAAGTATTGCCCCGACTTATCTTGCTACTTATCCTTTCGGTTGGCATTGTTTATTTTAAAGGTAAACTGTTCGAGTATAAGATTCCGCTAAATCCGGCGCCCTTCACACTCTTTGGTATTGCGCTGGCGCTGTTTCTGGGCTTTAGAAATAATGCCAGCTACGATCGTTTTTGGGAGGCCCGCAAAATATGGGGTGCTTTGCTTAATGATACCCGCTCATTAGCGCGCCAGGCTTTGACTATGAGTGGCTATCCGCAGGATAGTAAAGAAACGTCCATCTTTATTAATTACCTTATCGCTTTCACATACGCGCTCAAACACCAACTAAGGCATACCGATGCAACTGCAGATCTGCAGCGAGGCTTGGAGCCATCATTAGCAAAACAATTGCAATATGTAAAATACAAGCCTATTATATTGATGAAGGAGATGGGGGCATGGGTGCAGAAAGCCAGGGAAACAGGCAAGATAGATACGATATTGCAGTCTGCTTTTGATGATAACCTTAATAAGCTATCAGAGATTGTGGGCGGCTGCGAACGTATTGCATCAACTCCTATACCTTACTCATACCGTGTGCTATTACATCGCACAGTGTATATTTATTGTTTTCTGTTACCCTTTGGTTTTGTAGATAGCTTAGGTTGGATGACACCCGTCATCGTAACCTTTATCGCCTACACATTTGTTGCCCTCGAAGCCATTGCCGACGAAATTGAAGAACCATTTGGTATAGAACCCAATGATATGGCGCTTAATGGTATGTGCCACGTGATAGAAAATACCTTACTCGAAATGGCGGGCAAACCTATGCACGAAAGTGAGGCTGTTAAAGGTTATGTGGTTGATTAAGGATTAATCTAATCCCGGTGCTAATAATTCGGGGTCGATAGAGCCATCATTGCCTTTGGTAATTTTGCTTAAATTATAGCGGAGCACCCCATCTTTTGTAATTCCTTTAATGAGGCCTTTTCCATAAAGGATGTTTAAGGTAGATGCCGCTTTGGTTTTAAAATATTCAATATCAACAGATGAGTCGTGCCTCGAAATTTCCGCGGCAACCTCATCGGCTGTACCTTCATCAATTTGGGCCAGTGCATAAATAATTTTATCCTGGTCGCTATCTGCCGGCATATAATGCGCCGGGATATGCAGTGGCTTAAACTCGTCGCGAAAATCCTGATCGGTGCTACTCATATTAATATAAAGCGTTTGGGGCTGAAATGTTTTAGTTTATAATGTTAAACACTATGGCCTGCACATTCTTATTTTATATTTTCAATCTTAAATATTTTAACTATGTTTACATATATAATACTGCTATAAGTTTGATCTTTAAGTAGTAGCACCAATTATAAACCTTAATATTGAAAAAGTTATTTGCAATAACACTGCTGGCTATACATCTGCTAAATATTGGCGGACAGTTAGCCCTGCATCAATATTTAGCTTTTGTGACAGATCGGTTTTACAACGAGCAGATCAATAAGAATCGTTACAATATTAAAGACGTTACTGAGGTTGCCATCCCGGTAAACTTACCAAACATGACAGACTGGATTGCTTATGAGAATATATCAGGGCAAATACAGTTCAATAACGTTAGTTACAACTACGTTAAAATGCGGATGACACGGCACGCCATGTATTTAATATGTGTGCCTAATTATGAAACCACACATCTATCTGGCAACAATATTATTGATGCCAGACAGACTAAAGCAGTGCCGCCGGTATCTAAAAAAGAACATGTGCCCGCCGGGAAAATGCTTTTAGTAGCCGTAGACAATCATGTGCAACAACATTATCAGGTTGCTGCGCTACCAACCATTGTATTCAAGAATTTACCCCATAGCCAATCTCCAGATCCAATTAACTGTATGATTGCCGGCCCAGGGCAGCCACCCGATGTATTAGCCATTTTTTCCTAGCCGAAATTTTAAATATAGAAGTGCGCACATTTGTGTTTCCACTTCCTATCCATTCGGTTTTAATTCAATTATTTATTGTTTCAGTAACCCCCGTTTCAATGGTTGAGCCCACATTATTAATGTGTGTCTTGCCAAAATGAGAACGAGTATCCGGGTAATGATTAGCAATTACATTAATGGCTATTGCAACTGCCGCTTAAAAGTGCGGATTGCAGCAACATCCAACCCAATGATTATTAAAATCAAGTATATAAGTGCAATACTATTGGTATCAGTAGTATTAATGTCATGCCAGCAGTCGTCGCATCAGCAAATGATAACGTTGCTGCAACAGCTCAGCAAACGAAATCATTCTGTTTTAAATCCATTTCACCCCGAAGTAAAGGTTGCTTATTATGATTCTATTATAAATGCGAATAAAGGCGCTATTAATATGCGGATATTCCCGTCAAAGGCTGCTCTTAGTTTGCAAACTGGTGAGGAGCAGAAATCTGTTGATATGTATGAAGCACTGCTTAAAAAAACAGATTTCATGTCGGTAGGAGAGATGATGCCGGATGTTGGTATAGCCTATATGCGCCTTGGAGAACGCAGCAATTGTATGCTTAACCATACTGGTGCTTCGTGCGTGTTCCCTATAAAAAATGAGGGCGTACATCGCCTGCAAACCGGTTCGCAAAAAGCCATTGAAACCTATCAGGCTATATTAAAAGCTAATCCAAGAGATGTGGAATCGAAATGGCTGCTAAATATTGCTTACATGACTTTGGGCGAATATCCCGAAAGTGTGCCGAAAGAATTTCTGATTCCCGGCCTCGCTAAAGCAGACGAACATCCGGTAAAACCTTATACCGATGTAGCGCCTGATTTGGGTGTGGGTATTAACAGCAGGGCAGGTGGGGTTATTGTTGATGATTTCAATAACGACGGTTATATGGATATTATAACCTCGGGCTGGGATCTGGACGATCCGATGCATTATTTTCAGAATAATAAGGATGGATCATTTACAGACATGACCAAGCAAAGTGGCTTAGTTGGAATAACCGGTGGGCTCAACATACAACAAACTGACTATAACAACGACGGCAACATCGACATCTTCGTTTTAAGAGGCGCCTGGAATATGGGCGGCTTCGGTAATCAGCCAAGCTCATTGCTGCGTAATAATGGGGATGGTACTTTTACCGATGTTACTATGCCAAGCGGGCTGCTATTTTTCCATCCTACCCAAGCTGCCGTTTGGGCCGATTTTAATAATGATGGCTGGCTGGATGTATTTATCGGCACCGAAAATAATAATATGATGGATGCCGGTGGTACCCACAGCTGCATGTTATACCTTAACAATCACGATGGTACTTTTACCAATATTGCTGCTAAAGCGCATTGTGAAATTACAGGTTTTGTAAAAGGAGTAACGTCTGCCGACTATAACAAAGATGGTTGGCCTGATATTTTTATCTCGACGATGGATGGTAAAAAATATCTGTTAAAAAATAAGGGCAAACCAGGCATGACGGCAGATTTTGAGGATGTAACAGCAAATTCTGGAATAGACCAAAACAGGGAGAAAACTTTTACTACGTTTTTCTACGACTACAATAATGATGGCTGGCCGGATATACTGGTAGATAACTATCATTTTAATCAAAGCCTGGCTTATTACGCAGGATTAGAAGCCATGGGTATGCCAATGCCCGATGCAGGGCACGTATATTTATACAGAAACAACCACGACGGTACTTTTACCGAGATGAGTAAAGAGGTGGGGCTTGATAAAGTAGTATACAGCATGGGTGGCAACTTTGGCGATATTGATAATGACGGCTACCTGGATATGTATTTTGGCACCGGGTCGCCCGATTTTAAATCCTTAGTGCCTAATAAAATGTTCAGGAACGTTGGCGGTAAACGGTTTGATGATGTAACCAACTCATCGCGCACTGGTAACTTGCAAAAGGGGCACGGTGTGGCATTTGCGGATTTCAGGAATATTGGGGTTCAGGATATTTTTGCCGAAATGGGTGGCGCTTACGCGGGTGATGCTTATACCAGTTCATTATATATGAACCCAGGGCAAAGTAATAATAACTGGATTAGTTTAAAACTGAAAGGTGTAAAAGCAAATGCATCTGCCATTGGTAGCCACATCAAAGTTACTTTTACCGAAAACGGCGTACAGCGAAGTGTTTATAAAGATGTAAACTCTGGCGGTAGTTTTGGCTCGTCGCCATTACAGCAAGAACTTGGTATTGGGCAAGCTAAAGTGATTGACGAAATTGAAATCAAATGGGCGGGAAGCCAATCGGTTCAACGGTTTACACATATAATGCCTAATCAGTTTTTAAGAATTACCGAAGGGGATAACCAGGTACATGTAAACCATTTGGCAAAGCTTGTGTTTAAAACAAAACACAATTCCGCTATTTGCATACCCATGGTTGCTAATTTAAATAATTGATAAGTAGGTTGTTGTGTTTGTTAAGTTGTCTACGTAAATTACATCAATACACACAATCAATTAACTCTAAAAAATTATGAAAAGAATTTTCTTATTATGCTGCCTCTTTGTTGGCTTAAGCACTGTTGGCTTCAGTCAGGCCGGTCATCCAACCACCGATCCGGTAGTAAAGGCAAAGCAATTGCAAAAGCAATTAAAGCTTAGCGATAGTCAAACTCAAAAAGTAACCGCTATTTATGAGGAGTCGGCAAAAAAATATGGTAAAATTAAGGCCGACCAACATGGTGATACCAACAAAATGCTGGTTGATATTAAACCGCTAAGGGCATCTACAATCAGCAAAATCAAAGCTGTATTGACACCTAAACAATCGGCAGAATATGATGAACTGCTGAAGAGCAAAAAAGGCGAAGATGGCAACGGCTGGGGTGACGGCTGGAGCTCAACCTCAAACTAATCGTTATTATAATTAAACAAGACGAGCCTTCCATTTGGGAGGCTCGTCTTGTTTAAGGTGTTTCTCTTAAAGCTATCTTAATTCCAGACTCTCTACTATTGATTCTCTTTAGCGTGATTGGTCCAAACCAGATTCTTTGTATCATAACCCAGTTCTTCGGCTTTTTTCAGGTACTCATTTTTAATAGAATCGGGGATAGTTGTATCGCGCGACAGTATCCACATATAATTGAGGTTATTGCCTACTACCAATGCATGCTGGTATTTTTTGTCAACCGCTATCACATTATATCCCGCATAAAATGGGCCGAAGAAAGAAACCTTTAAACGGCCGATGCCACTTTCGTCAACAAACTTGGCTTTGCCAATACTCTCTTTCCATTTGTTTTTGATGTAGTCGTAGCCTTTGTTATCTACCTTAATGGTTCCGTTATCATTTAGCGAGTAATTGGCCGTTACATTGTCCATGTTTTTCTCGTACTTAAAGTCCAGGCGGGCTATCTCGTACCATTGGCCTAAGTATTTATCTTTATCAAAAGGCTGTACGGCTTTGGCTCCTTTGGGTATAGAAACGCATGATGTATAACTAGCCGCCAGCGCAACCGCCCCTGCACCAAGCCCAAGTGCTAAATACCATTTGTTTAGTTTCATTTTAATTTCGATTGGTTATGGGTTTTAACTGTCAATGTAGGATGATTGTTTGGTTAATAAGTTATATAGGTGAATAAGAGATAGAACCTGCTTAGCAAATCCTTTGATTAATCTAATAACTGGCATTCGAACCCAACATCGGTCAGCAAACCAGCAATACTTAACGGACAGAAGCGCTCTCCTTTAACTCGTAATATTTTATCGCAATCATCCAGGTCAAAATTCATCTCCACGTATACAAACTGGTTCTGCAATAATGTAAGCAGTGATTCTGCCTGGGTTAAACTTTCTACATTCGTTTTAAAAATCTCGATCATAATAAGATTTGTTGATATCGAAAAAATCCCGGTCGAAATGAAACCGGGATAATGTGTTTAAGTGAGGATTATATAGGGGGCCGACTAAAAAACGTAAAATATACTTGCCTGCAGGTTATTGTTTTTAAAATCGTTGGTAATGTTTGATAGGTTAACATCGGCCACCTTTGATAGTCCGTAGATATATCTGGCTCCAATACCAAGCCCCATTTTAGATTGGTAGCCTATGCCCCCAGCCGCGCCTAAGTCTATTTTTTTGGCGAAGTTCTCTGTATTTAAGCCCGCAACATCTTCTTTAACTTTAATACCAGCCTGTGCGCCCGCTTCCAGATAGAAGCCCGAATTGGTGCGGTACTTTAGCAGAAACGGTACTGCCATATAGTAAAGTTTAAGATCCTGGTCGCCAAGTGAGCCTCCTTTTATTTTAGCGCCCTGAGTAGAGAACAGGAATTCTTCCTGAAACATAAAATTGTTGGTGAATTTAAACGCAACGGTTGCTCCGGCATGGAACCCGATTAACGGATCGGTAGGGAAACTGGCATTGGTGAAGTTAGTAACATTTGCGCCTGCTTTAATACCGAACTCGAGCCGGCTTAAAATACCTTGAGTAGAGCTTTGGCTAAAACCTTTTGACGATAGCAGTACTAAGCAAATTAAGATTAGTTTTTTCATGAATTTTTCTTTTAAGTTGAGATACATAATGGGGCCATCAGGCCACTTCTATTTTCTGTTTGATCCAAAAATGCGGCTTAAAAGACTGCTGGAAAAGGAAAAGCTAACCGAGACGGGCAAACTTAAACCCGAAGCGGCAGAAGAAGAGTTGAAAGAAAATGTGGAATATTACCTGGGCGGTAATTGATATAAAAGTGTAATCAGGCTTTTGCCAGCCAGCTAAGAAACTGCGGGGCCTTGCCTTTACTTACAATCACTTTTTCATTAAAAGTGATGCTGAGGTTAAGAGAAAGCTTGCGGGAAAAAAAGCTGGATACATCTACAATAGTTTTGCGTGCAACCAAAAACTGACGGTTTGCCCTAAAGAAAGAACTGCCGCATAGTTTCTCCAGTTCATCGAGGTTTTTATTGGGATAAAATGTTTTGCCTGTAAATGTGAGCAAGTGGGTTACTTCATTAGCGAGGTAACACATGGCAATATCATCCAGGCTTATTGGTATAATCCTATCCTGATGGTAAACCAGTACAGAGGCTGCTTTTTGGGTATCCTTGCCGGTAAGTAATTGCATCAGGGCATCAAACTGTGGCAACTGATTTGCCGAAAAGAGCTTTTTAAATTGCTGATACTTTTGCAGTGCATTATCCAGCGTTTGCCTGGTAAAAGGCTTTAAAATATAATCTATCCCGTTTACCTTAAATGCATCAAGCGCGTACTCATCATAAGCAGTACAAAAAATAACTGGTACAGAAACGGGTTCGGCAATAAAAATCTCGAAACTTAAACCGTCGCCAAGTTGTATATCACTGAAAATAAGATCGGGCGATTCTGCTTTTTTGAAATAGGCAATACCTTCTTTTACCGATTTAATTTGTACGATATCCAAAGGCTCATCAATCAGTTTTCTGATGTTGAGTTCCAGATCATCGGCAACTATTTCTTCATCCTCTATAATTACTATCTTCATTTTTTAACAATTTAATACTTACCGAGAACATGTCTGGCTCTTCAACAATAATAATTTCATCGCCCGACCATAGGCGGTATCTTTCTGCAAGATTGGCCAGCCCATAGTTTGTTGAAATAGTGGTTAGCCTTCTCTTTTGCAGGTTGTTGCTTACAACCAGCCAATCACCCTGCTGCCTTACTTTAATATGCAGTGGATTTTCCCGGGTGAAATTATTATGCTTTATCGCATTTTCGAGCAGTGGTTGTAATGAAAACGAGGGCAGGGATCTGTTCTTCAGTGTTTCATGCGGTAGGTCTATTGTACATACCAATGCCGTTCCAAAACTTATATTCTGCATTTCGAGGTAATCGCGTAGCAGCTTAACCTCTTCATCCAGCGGCGATATATTGGATGAGTGATGAGAAATAGCAGCCCGTAAAAAACTGGCCATATGAACCAGATAAATATCTGCAATGTTAGTGTCTTTATGGTAAAGTGCTTTCAGTGTATTTAAAGCATTAAATAAAAAGTGAGGCTGAATTTGCTGCTTTAGTGCAAGGTTCATGGCTTCGGCATTTGCTGCTTTTAACCGCGAAAGTTCTAATTCGCTATGTAATTTGTGCTCATATAATAATACGGAATCGTGCATGATGGTGATCATCGCGTTGATGATAATACCAGAACCTATCAGCGCCAGAAATAAGCCAATGTTCCAAACGGTCCAGTTTTCGTTGATGATACGTATGGGGTACCATGATAATAAATAAATGAGTATTGCAGCGGGATAGGTAAGTAAATATCGTTTTGCGGCAAATTTTTTTGATTTGGGCAGGAAACGTTTTGCCAAATAAAGCATAATCCAGACATCACTGTAGCCCACCAGTACAACATCCATCACGGTAAAAAAGGTATGCGGGTAGATAAACTTATCCGAACTATTGTTAAACGTAATGATAAAGAAGATTATGCCAATGATAAATGACAGTAACCAGCTAAGGCGATTTAGGCGTTTTACTGGCAATTGGTTTTGCATGGTAACAAAGTTAATTAATGGATTTGATGCTTATTGATAATAACCACCGAAGCGGGCAAAAGACAGGTTAAAGTGATTTTAATAAGAACTGAAATGGCTGGTTTATGCACAAATTACAAAATGGCATAAAATATTATCGCTAATAAGATTTTGTGTCATTTTTAATATACGTAAGCCAACAAATTAACATTTAGTTGGTAATTTTAAGGACCTGGACGCTGCCTAGTTTATGAGCTCTTAATCTATGATAAAACTCGGCACCATGGCTATCGAGTAATGCGATCTGTTTACCTGCACGATCCATTTTTGAAAAACTAAAATCTACAAAATCTATAATTACATATCCAAACACACACACAGATGAGCACGATTAAAGTAAAAGACGGAACAGAAATCTATTACAAAGATTGGGGAACAGGTCAACCAATTTTTTTTCATCACGGCTGGCCTTTATCCGGCGATGACTGGGATGCACAAATGATGTTTTTCCTGGCACAGGGATACAGGGTTATCGCACATGATCGCCGTGGGCATGGAAGATCAACTCAGGCTTCGGGCGGCCACGATATGGACACCTACGCGGCCGACGTTGCTGCGTTAACAGAGTTTCTTGACTTGAAAGATGCTATCCACGTAGGTCACTCTACTGGTGGCGGCGAAGCTATTCATTATGCTGCAAATTTAGGTAAGGGCCGTGTTGCCAAGGTTGTGCTAATCAGCGCGGTTACGCCAATAATGGTGCAAAGCGATAGCAATCCGGATGGTGTGCCAATATCTGTATTCGATGAAATACGCGAAGGTACAGCATATAACAGGGCACAATATTTTGAGGATTTTACTATCCCGTTTTATGGATATAACCGCGAGGGCGCAAACATTAAACAAGGTATCAGGGATAATTGGTGGCGCCAGGGCATGATGGGGGGTGTTAAAGCCCATGTTGAAGGCATTAAGGCGTTCTCTGAAACAGATTTTACTGAAGACCTTAAAAGTGTGGATTTCCCGGTGTTGGTATTACATGGCGAAGATGATCAAATTGTGCCGTTTCCAATTTCTGGTGCTAAAGCTGTAAAACTTTTAAAGAACGGCAAATTGATTTCATACCCAGGTTTCCCGCATGGAATGCCGGCTACAGAAGCTGCTACTATCAATAAAGATCTTTTAGAATTTATTAAGTCATAAGTAAAAGATACTTGTTATAAATACTTAAAAAAGGCTGCCATTATTTTAAGAGGGCACTGAAAAAGTAGTTCAATAACACGGATTACAAGAAGCGATCAAGAGAAAGGCAACTTTACTTGGTCGCTTTTTTTGTTCTGATTATTTTGTGAAGGTAGCTTGTTGTGAAAGACAT
>Ga0116227_10008157_pt1 | contig 19937 bp, 16 predicted proteins | sample S1TSphgellanicum_FD_89693 | JGI IMG/M metagenome (GOLD analysis project Ga0116227, IMG submission 89693) | Host-associated microbial communities from peat moss isolated from Minnesota, USA - S1T2_Fb - Sphagnum magellanicum MG | ecosystem: Host-associated > Plants > Peat moss > Unclassified... | reverse complement strand
GGCGAACATGGTCCCGGTGTGCAGCATAACGAGCAGCAGGGTCATGGGCGGCGAGGAGGGATCCAATCCCAAAAGTTTTTCCGCCACCACGACATGCGCGGAGCTCGACACCGGCAGCAGCTCCGCCAGCCCCTGAACCACTGCCAGGATGATCACGTTCAAGAATGTCATGCTCCGAAGCTCTCCATGATTGCCGCCCATAAAAAACGCCCCGACCGCCGTGGCGATCGGGGCGTTCTACCAAATATCTTACTTGGACGCAGCGGCAGTCGTGGAAGATTGCTTCTTGGTGCTGTGCTTGTGGCTGCTGTGCTTCTTCGCCTTCGGGGCAGTGGTCGACGTGGTGTCGCCAGCCGGTGTATCAGCGGCCAGGGAGGCGGACGCCAAGCCAAACGCCAATACGGCGGCGGTCATCAAGCTAACGGACTTAATCATGAGTTCTCCAAACAGGTGGTGTAAACAAGCGTCGCGAAGGATACGCCCGAACCCTGTGTTTTTAGTGAAATGAAGATCATTTCACAAAGCCCTTGCGGGCTCGAATTTTGCGTGCTTTTGCTGCAGTTTTTTAGGGCGCCGGCGCGCGCTCGACGGCGTGCCCCGGTTTGTTTTTCGTAAGTACGTGCCATACCAAGTACGCCACGATGATGACATTGCCGAGCAGGATGGCCAGCTTACCCCAGGTGGGCCGATGAAACATTTCCCAGATCTCGAGCGGAATCAAGGAACTCGTGACACCCACGGTGAGCCACTCGGCCCAGCGCTTCTCCATCCACAAGCCAACGCCCTCGACCGCGAAAACCGCCGCGTAGGCCAGCGTCACGAGACGCAAGGTGGTTACGCGCGAAGCGCTCAAACCGCTGAACAGCTGCACGAACCAGGACACCATTCGATGTTCGAGCCCGTAGGGACGCGCCGACGCCCACGACAGCAGCTTGGCCACCAACGAAGCATCGCGCAGCCGCAATTCGCCGTAAGCCACGCCGAGCAGCAGCAGCACCTTGACGATTTTGTAAAGCGCGATGGTGCGCAGCACTCCGAAGCGCGGCTTGGGCGCCTGCTCGCCGGAGGGCATCATGGTGCTTTAGGCCTGACCCGCCGGCGGCTGAAATTCGAGCGTCGCGTCAAGCAGCGCGGGAATGTCGAAAACGGCGCGTTCATTGTCGAGAACCAATGGCGCCACGCCAGCCGCCGCCACCAAGGCAGCGGGCACCTGGATACGATCGCGTTCGCGGGTGACCGTCCAAGTTTCCAGGCGCTTGTCTTGAAAGGCGAGATTCAACGCACCCCATCGCAACAGGGCCGCGCGCGCCAAGGGCGTATCGCCCCCCCAATGCCGCTGCGCCAGGGTCATGGCGGAGCCGGCGGCAATTTCGCCGTGCGGCAACGTCATCAAATCCTGGATGTACTTCACCATTTCGTCCGGCGGAACGTGCAGGGTCAAATAGGTCGCCGACTCAGTCATAGCCTATTTTAAGTCGGATTCTCGAGGCTGAACATGGCATTCTCGTCATCGTAGGCGTACGCCTCGGCGTAGCGGCCCCAACGTATCGCCGCACGCAAGGTCAGTTCGGCGGCATCCTCGCTCATGAAGTCCTCCAATTCATCGATAAACCGGCTTTTTCGCGCGGAATGAGAGGTGCGTTCGTCCAGTACCCGGCGGATATGGGCGGCCAGGGGCACATAAGTCAGCAAATGCCGCATGAAAATGCGCTTGCGCTCATCGACCGCCGCATGGGCGAATGCCAGGCCATCCTCGGATAATTTGAGGTCACCGCCCTCGAGCTCTGCAAAACGAAACATTTGCAAGGTTTCCGCCACCGGAAACAGCTCATCGATTTCCATCTGCAGATCCGACGCGATTTTCGGCAAATCCGCGGCGCCATTGAAGGGAGCGGCAGCCACGGCTTCCATCAACCCGGCCAGCAAATTGGTCGACACCTGCGGCAGCACGCTGCCGATCCCCAGGCCGGGCAAGCGCTCCTGTCGGCCGCCGGCGGCGGTGCCGGCCGGTCGCGCGGTCATTTCCACGTAGATGCGCTCCACCAATTCGCGGAAGCTCGGGTCCAAGCGGTTGCGCGGCTGCGGCAAATTGACCTTGATTTCGCTCAAGATGCGGCCCGGATTGCTGCCGAACACCAAGATCCGGTCGCACATCAGTACGGCCTCTTCGATGTTGTGGGTCACCAGGATGACCCCCTTGATGGGCATGCGGCCCTCGGACCATAGATCCAGGAAATCGGTTCGCAGCGTTTCGGCGGTCAACACGTCCAATGCGGAGAAAGGCTCATCCATCAACAATATATTCGGGTGCACAACCAGGGCGCGGGCGAATCCGACCCGCTGACGCATGCCGCCCGACAGCTCGCGGGGATAGGCGGACTCGAATCCATCCAGTCCGATGAGATCGATCGCGGCCAGAGAGCGTTTGCGGATTTCCGGCCGCGACATGCGCTGTGCCTCGAGCCCCAGAGCGACGTTTTCGAACACCGTGAGCCAGGGAAACAGGGCAAAACTCTGGAATACCATGGCGATGCCCTGCGCCGGGCCGGCAATCGTCTTGCCAAGATAACTGACGTTGCCGGCACTGGGCTCCGCGAGGCCTGCAATCAAACGCAGCAAGGTCGATTTGCCTGATCCCGAGCGACCCAACAAGCCCACGATTTGGCCCGCGTGCAGCTCCAGATTCATGCCTTCCAACACCAGCAATTCGGCGCCGTCTGGCTTGGGGAAAGCCTTGCGGACATCGGAACACTGCAACAGCGGGGAGTTGTTCATCGAGACCTCGAGCTAGGTGAGCCGATATTTGCGCTCGGCGTAGTAATACAAAGGACGCCAGAACACGCGATTGATGACCACCACGAACAAGCTCATGGTGCCGATGCCAAGCACGATGCGATGAAAATCTCCCGCGCTGGTCGCTTCCGCGATGTACGAGCCCAGGCCGCGCGCCTCGACCTGCGTATTGCCCCAAGTTGCCAACTCCGCGACGATCGCCGCGTTCCAGGATCCGCCGGATGCCGTGATCGCGCCGGTCACGTAAAACGGCAGCACGGCGGGCAATGCAACCTTGCGCCACCACAGCCAACCCGTCACGTGGAAGTTCGCCGCCACATAGCGCATTTCCGCGGGAATTTGCGAGGCGCCGGCGATGACATTGAACAGGATGTACCACTGCGTGCCTAGTATCATCAGGGGACTCAAATAGATGTCAGGATTGAGCTTCCAGGTCACGATGCCATACACCGCGAGGGGAAACAGCAGATTGGCGGGGAAAGCCGCCATGAACTGAGCGATGGGCTGCACGATCTGCGCGGCTCGAGGACGCATGCCCACCCACACGCCGATCGGCACCCAGATGAGACTCGCGAACCCGATGAGGATGAACACCCGCAGCATGGTCAGAGTGGCCAGTCCAGACACGTGCAGAGCCTCGGACAAAGGCGTGTTCCTGATGAGCACGGCCACGATATGCCATAGTGCGAGGATGACGGCGGCGACGATCAGCGACACCCACAGCAGATCGAAGCTGCGCCTCGGCCGGCGCTCTTCTTCCAACCGGGGCTTGTCGCGCCGCTTCACCGCCCGACTGGTCCACAGCACCGCCGCATGAAAAGCCACGGTCGCAGCCGTGATCAGACGCGAGCGGCGCATCATGGTCAGTGCCCAGGAGTCGGGCACGCGAACGCCCGGCTCCTGTTCGACGCGGAAGCGATCGACCCACGCAACCAGGGGGCGAAACAACAATTGGTCGTACACGAGAATCACGATGAGCATCGTAGCGATCGCCCAGCCGATTGCAGACAGGTTCCTCTGTTCGATGGCCAACGCGATATAGGAGCCGACGCCGGGCAAAGCGACCGTCGTGTGTCCCACGCTGATCGATTCGGACGCCACCACGAAGAACCATCCGCCGGACATCGACATCATCATGTTCCAAATCAGGGCCGGCATGCCGAACGGCACTTCCAATTGCCAGAAGCGCATCCACGGCGACAGGCGAAAGGATTCGGCAGCCTCGGTGAGTTCCACCGGTATCGTGCGCAGCGACTGATAGAAGCTGAACGCCATGTTCCATGCTTGGCTGGTGAATATGGCAAAGATCGCCGCGAATTCGGCGCCCAGCACCCGGCCCGGCGCCAGTGACATGAAAAAAACCACTGTAATGGAAATGAAACCCAGGATTGGAACCGACTGCAGGATGTCCAGTATGGGGACCAACAGCTTTCCAGCCCGCTCGCTCTTGGCGGCCCAGGTCGCGTACGTCAGGGTGAATACCAAGGACAGGAACAGCGCCGCCAGCATCCGGAAAGTGGTGCGCGCAGCGTATTCGGGCAGGTGCACCGGATTGAGCGATAATGGCACCTGGTCGAGCTGGGTGAGCGGCGCGAACAGATTACGCGAGGTTTCTCCGAGAAATACGATCAATCCGATGACGACGATGAACGCCAGCACATCCCAGCGGGATGTAAGCCCGCGCAGAAAGACATAGGGTGCGAAGCGTTTCATGACGGCATTCTCGCAGGACATGCGACGAAAGGGCTAGTAGGTTAGGCTTTTCAAGAGACCAAGATATGGCAAAAGATTTCACCGCGCCGGCAGGCTCGCTGGTTCCCGGATTGCAAACGCGCTTCAATATCCTCGGAGCGCTCAGCTGCGCGCACTTTCTCAACGACATGATGCAGTCGTTGATCATTGCAATCTATCCGATTCTCAAGGGCGAGTTCCAACTGAGCTTCGCGCAGATTGGCATCATCACGTTCACTTATCAGGCCTGCGCCTCGTTGCTGCAGCCGGCGATCGGCCTGTACACGGACCACCACCCGAAGCCCTATTCGTTGAGCGCCGGAATGGCATTCACACTCCTCGGAATGGTGGCGATGGCCTACGCCACCAGTTACGCCGGCGTGCTCGTCGCCGCGGCGTTGATCGGAACCGGCTCGGCCGTGTTCCATCCCGAGTCCTCGCGCATCGCGCGCCTCGCATCCGGCGGCCGGCACGGACTGGCTCAATCGATATTTCAAGTGGGCGGGAATGCCGGCTCAGCCCTCGGACCCTTGCTGGCCGCCTGGATCATCATTCCGCACGGTCAGACCAGCATGGCTTGGTTTGCGTTCGCCGCGTTGATGGCCCTGTTGCTGCTGTTACGGGTCGGCAACTGGTACAAGAGCCAGCACATCGAGCGTTCGACGGGCGCCGGCAAGGCTGCCCGGGACGTAAAGCCGGTCTCCGCACGCACCGCCGCGTGGTCGCTCGGAATTTTGGTGCTGTTGCTGTTCTCGAAGTACTTTTATGTCGCGAGCATCACCAGCTACTACAGTTTTTTTCTGATTGAAAAATTCCATGTCTCGGTGCGCTCGGCTCAGGTGTATTTGTTCTCCTTCCTCCTCGCCATGGCGCTCGGCACATTGTTCGGCGGTCCCATCGGCGACCGGATCGGCCGCAAACGTGTCATCTGGTTCTCGATCTTAGGCATAGCTCCCTTCGCCCTACTGTTGCCGCATGCCGATTTGATGTGGACCGGCATTTTGACGTTTGTCATCGGCTTGATCCTCTCCTCGGCCTTTTCCGCCATCGTCGTGTTTGCACAGGAACTGATCCCCGGCAAAGTGGGAGCGATCTCAGGATTGCTATTTGGCCTAGCCTTCGGCTTCGGCGGAATCGGCGCCGCGGTCCTGGGAGGGGTCGCCGATCGCCACGGCATCGAGTTCGTGTACCAGATCTGCGCGTACCTGCCCTTGCTGGGTGTGGTGGCCGCCCTGCTGCCGAATATCGAGCACTTCCAGCCCGGGCAGCGCCAACATTGACGCAGCATCTGTTTCTCACGTTGACGCAGTATGGCCTCACGGTGGTCTTCTTCAACGTGCTGTTGGATCAAATTGGCATCCCCTTACCGGCCGCTCCCACGCTCATCGTCGCCGGCGCTGTCACCGCCGATGGGCAGCTCTCGCTCAGCGCAATCTTTGCCGCTTCGGTGATCGCCTGTCTGATCGCGGATTCGGGTTGGTACTGGGTGGGACAAACCTATGGCATCCGGGTGCTCAAGACCTTGTGCCGCATTTCTCTCGAACCCGATTCCTGCGTCAGTGACACCCAGACCCGATTCGAACGCTGGGGAGTCAAATCATTGGTGATCGCGAAATTCGTGCCCGGCTTAGGTCTCATCGCTCCGCCGCTGGCAGGGGCCATGCGCATCGGCTGGTCGCGCTTCATCGCATTGAGCACGCTGGCCGCCGGACTTTGGTCAGGCTGCGCATTGCTGGCCGGAGTGTTGTTCAGATCGCAGATCCAGCGCCTGCTGCATACCCTGGAGAGCCTTGGCAGCGCCGTGGCGATGGTGGCGGTTTCTCTGCTCGGGCTGTATGTCGCCTACAAATGGTGGCAGCGCGCGCGCTTTTATGCGCTGCTGCGCATGGCGCGCATCGATGTGTCGGAGTTGTACGAACTCATGCAGGCCGGTGCCGCGCCGGTGGTTATCGACGTTCGCTCGGCCACGGCACGAACCTTGGAGCCGCGGTGGATTCCCGGTGCAATCAACATCTCTCTGTCGGAGGTTGGACAGCGGCTCAAGGACTTGCCCCGCGACCGCGACATCATCGTGTACTGCACCTGCCCGAGCGAGGCTTCCGCGGCACGGGTGGCCAAAATCCTCATGAATCACGGCTTCAAGCGCGTGCGTCCTTTGCATGGCGGCCTCGATGCATGGCTCGCGGCCGGTCATGCGGTGGTCACATCGACGCCCGGCCCCTAGGAAAAAGCTTGTATGCCCGTCTGCGCGCGACCCAGAATCAGTGCATGGATATCATGAGTGCCTTCGTAGGTATTCACGACCTCCAGATTGACCAGGTGGCGGGCGATACCGAACTCATCGGAGATACCGTTGCCGCCGAGCATGTCGCGCGCCGTGCGTGCGATGTCGAGCGCCTTGCCGCAGGAATTGCGTTTCATGATGGAGGTGATCTCCACCGAAGCCGTGCCCTCGTCCTTCATGCGTCCAAGACGCAGGCAGCCTTGCAGACCCAGCGTAATTTCGACCTGCATGTCGACCAATTTTTTCTGGATGAGCTGATTGGCTGCCAGAGGCCGGCCGAACTGCTTGCGGTCGAGCACGTATTGTCGAGCCGTGTGCCAGCAGCTTTCCGCCGCGCCGAGCGCACCCCATGAAATACCGTAGCGAGCCGAGTCCAGACAGGTGAATGGACCTTTCAGCCCTGTCACGTCAGGCAGCAGGTTTTCCTGCGGCACGAAGACATTGTCCATCAGAATCTGCCCGGTCACCGACGCGCGCAGACCCACCTTGCCGTGCAACGCAGGGGCCTCGAGTCCCTTCCAGCCCTTCTCCAGGATGAAGCCGCGGATGATGTCGTCGTCGGTCTTGGCCCACACGACAAAAACATCGGCGATGGGACTGTTGGTGATCCAGGTCTTCGCGCCAGACAGCCGATATCCGCCGGCAGTCTCGCGGGCGCGCGTGATCATGCTTCCGGGATCGGAGCCGTGATCGGGCTCCGTCAGCCCGAAGCATCCGATCGAATCCCCGCGCGCGAGCGGCGGTAGATATTTCTCCTTCTGCGCCTGGCTGCCGAAATTGAAGATCGGCAGCATGACCAGCGATGACTGCACACTCATCATCGAACGGTAACCCGAATCGATGCGCTCGACTTCGCGGGCGATCAAGCCGTAGCTCACATAATTCAGTCCGCCGCCGCCGTAGGCTTCTGAAATGGTGGCGCCGAGCAGCCCGACTCCACCCATCTCCTTGAAAATCCCGGGATCGGTTTTTTCGTTTCGAAACGCTTCCAACACCCGCGGCGCCAATTGCCCCTGCGCATAATCGCGCGCAGCATCGCGAATCATCTTTTCTTCGTCCGACAGTTGCGCATCCAGCAACAGCGGATCATCCCAATGAAAATTCTCTTTGCGCATCGCGACATTGTAATCGTTCGGCGGCGTAGGTGCATTCTTACATCGTCACGCTCTGCCGCGGGCCAAGCCCCTACGGTAAGCACCGACATAGTGGAATCTTGCGCGGGCCTAGTGTGAAGCCGTCGATAAATTCTTCCGAGGAGTATTGTGATGTCAAATAGCAATCAAAATTCGGACAAAAATCAGAGTCAGCAGCATCAAGGCACGAACCAAGGCACGCGCACGCCAGGCCAGGACGATCAGCAGAAGCAAGGTCAAGGATCGGGCAGTCAGCAACATCAAGGCGGCCGCGAAGGGAGCGGACAACAAACGGGCGGCAAGAGCGCCGACAAAAGCGCCGACATGAACCGCAAGGACATGTCGAAGTAACTTGAAACCCACGACGGGCTGGCTGCGAAGCCGGCTCGTCGTTCTACGGAATTAAAATACAGGATGTTGAAACCGAAGCGCCGTATCACCGCCACCCGGCTACTTGCCGCGGGTTTGATAGGCGCTTTGTTGTACTTCGCGCACATCGCGTTCGTGCCACTGGCATTGGCATTGCTGCTCTCACTCGTGCTGTCGGGTCCTGTCGAAGCTCTGCGTCGCTGGCGCGTTCCGCGCAGCGTCAGTGCAGCGATATTGCTGCTCGCAATCCTAGGCTCCTTCGCCGGGCTTGCCAATCTATTCTCCGAGCCTGCTCAGCAATGGTTCGCGGCGGCGCCCCACACATTTCGCCTGGTGGAAAAAAAGATCCGGCCGTTTGCCGTGGTGATGGCGCGTATCGGCGAGTTGCGTGCCGCGGCAGATAACCTCGGTTCAGCTCCCGACTCGCATTCCGCCGCCGCGGCGGCAGCGCCGGCCACCGCCCCGCGGCAGAGCGCCCCCGTTTTCTTGTTCGATGAGACCCGGGGACTGATGCTCTCCTTCGTCACCGTGGTCATCCTCACGCTGTTCCTGTTATCGGGGGGACCACCCATGCTGGCGCGCATGACGGCGGCATTCGCCAGCGATTTGGAATCCGCTCATATACTCACCTGCATCGAGAAAGTCCGCGCGGAAGTGGGCCGATTCTATGTCACCACCGCCCTCATCAATGTGGGGTTGGGATTGTCGACGGCGCTGGCGATGCAGCTGTGCGGAATGCCAAACCCTTTGTTGTGGGGGACTGTGGCGGCCGTTCTCAATTTCATTCCCTACGCCGGTCCTAGCGTAACGCTGATCGTAGTGACGACCGTTGCGATCATTTCCTTTGACGAGGCGGGCCGCATCATTGCGGTCGCCGCGAGCTTTTTGGGATTGGCCACGATCGAAGGCCAGTTCATCCAGCCGCTGCTGGTGGGCAGGCGCTTGGAGCTGAACCCGATGTTGGTATTCCTGGCGTTGTGGTTTGGCGGTTTATTCTGGGGCATACCTGGAATCGTCCTGGCGACCCCGTCCTTGGTCGCCCTCAAGGTGGTCGCGGCCCAGTCCAAGAATGGCCAGGCGTTGTTGAGCTTTCTAAGTCCGCACTCGGATTCGGAAGACGACGACGTACAGATCGCGGGTCTGCGCCGCCGGGTCGCTCACGACGCATAGGAAGGTGCGGTACAATCGCGCGCCGTAAAATACGTCCTTTGGGAGTGCGGTGTGCCCCTCGAATACCTCAGCGGTTTTGGCAATGAGTTCGCCTCCGAGGCATTGGCCGGCGCCCTGCCGCGCGGACAAAACTCGCCGCAGCGCTGTCCTTTCGGTTTGTACGCGGAGCAATTCACCGGCACTGCCTTTACCGCTCCGCGCGCCAGCAATCGACGCTCCTGGCTGTACCGCATCCGTCCTGCCGTAACCCATCAGCCCTTCGTAGCCCTGCCTCATTCGGCGCTCGATGAGGGCATGAGTGCGCAAGGTCCCACGCCGAATCAAATGCGCTGGGATCCACTGCCGGAGATCACCGCGCCCACGGATTTCATCGAGGGGCTGCATCCCATGGCCGGCAACGGTTGCCCCGACGAACACATCGGTTGTGCCATCTATTTATTCGCGTTCAACCGCCCCATGCAGCGTCGATTTTTCTACAGCGCCGATGGCGAGTTGCTGCTGGTGCCCCAGCAAGGAGTTCTTGGCATCGATACCGAGTTGGGGCGCATCGAGGCCGAACCTCAGGAAATTGTGGTGATCCCGCGTGGCCTGCGGTTTCGGGTGGCGGCGGCCCCGGGCTCTGCGGGCACTGCACGCGGGTACCTGTGCGAAAATTTCGGCGCACCCTTCAAGTTGCCGGACTTGGGTCCCATCGGCTCCAACGGGCTCGCCAATGCGCGCGATTTCAAGACGCCGGTTGCGGCCTACGAGGATCTCGACGCCCCGTGCGAACTGATCGGCAAATTCCTGGGCAAACTGTGGTCCGCGAAAATGGATCATTCGCCGCTGGACGTCGTGGCGTGGCATGGCAACAACGTGCCCTATAAATATGATTTGCGCCGCTTCAACACCATCGGCTCCATCTCCTACGACCATCCGGACCCCTCGATATTCCTGGTATTGCACTCGCCCAGCGATACGCCCGGCACCAGCAACATCGACTTCGTGGTATTTCCGCCGCGGTGGCTGGCGATGCAGCACACTTTTCGGCCACCATGGTTTCACCGCAATGTCGCCAATGAGTTCATGGGACTGATTCATGGCGTGTACGACGCGAAGAGCACCGGTTTCGTGCCCGGAGGTTCATCGTTGCACAACTGCATGAGCGCGCACGGGCCTGACGCGGCAACCTTCGACAAGGCATCCGCCGCGGACACCTCGAGTCCGGTTCATATCAGCGACACCATGGCCTTCATGTTCGAGTCCCGTTTCGCCATCAAACCCTCGAGTGTTGCCCTGCAAGGTACGCCGCCGCTGCAGCCGGACTACATGACCCATTGGCTGGGCCTCAAGAAAAACTTCGATCCCACCCGGCCATGAGCGGTCCGTCTCTCTTGAACGCAACGCATGCGGTGAACGCCCGCAGCTGGCTGCCATCCGCCAATCTCCCGGGCAATGACTTCCCGCTACAGAATCTGCCCTTCGCGGTATTCCGGCTCGATCCGCATGAATCGTTCCGCGGCGGCGTCGCGATCGGTGATGCCATCGTCGATCTCGCGGCGCTGGCGGATGCGAATGCGCTCGCGTTTGCGTTCACGGCACAGGCGGGTGAAGCACTGCGGGCGGCCGCGCAACCCACGTTAAACGCACTGATGGGGCTGGGACCCGCGCATTGGTCAGCGCTGCGCCACGCGTTGTTCGATGCGCTGTCCTTGGGCTCGGTGCATCAGTCCCTTCTGTCGCAATGCCTGCGTCCCCAGCGAGCAGCAAGTTTTGCCGTGCCGGCACACATTGGCGATTACACGGATTTTTTTATCTCCATCCATCACGCCACGGCCGTGGGCCGCCTCTTCAGGCCGGACAATCCCTTGATGCCCAATTACAAGTGGGTGCCGATCGGTTATCACGGCCGCAGCTCGTCGATCGGGGTTTCGGGCCAAGGCGTGGTGCGCCCGCGAGGCCAGCGCCTCGCCAAAGGGGCTGACGTACCCACGGTAGGACCCAGTCAGCGGCTCGATTACGAGCTGGAAATGGGAATTTTCATCGGTGGGGAAAATGCTCTCGGCCAGCCGATTCCCATGACGAACGCGGAGCAACATATTTTCGGACTCTGCCTGCTCAACGATTGGTCGGCGCGGGATATTCAAGCCTGGGAATACCAACCGCTGGGTCCTTTTCTCGCCAAGAATTTCGCCACCAGCATCTCGCCCTGGATCGTGACGCTCGAGGCACTGGCGCCGTTTCGCGTGCCCTTCGCTCGGCCGCCTGAGGATCCGCAACCGCTGGCGTATCTCGATTCGCCCGCCAATCGCGAACGCGGCGCGATCGACATCCAACTGGAAGTCTTGCTGGAGACTGCGCGCATGCGTGCCGCGGGCATTGCGGCGCAGCGGCTATCCGCAACCAGTTTTCGTCACTCCTACTGGACCCTGCCGCAACTCGTGGCCCATCACACGGTCAACGGCTGCAATCTTCGCGCCGGGGACTTGTTCGGCAGCGGCACTCAGTCCGGCCCCACGCCGCAGGAAGCGGGATCCTTGCTGGAGTTGAGCGCCGGCGGCAGCTCACCGCTTCGCGTGGGGGACGGTGAGACCCGCACCTTCTTGGAGGATGGGGACACCGTGATCTTCCGCGGGCGTTGCGAGGCGCCCGGAGCGGCCTCGATCGGGTTTGGTGAGCTTCGCGGAGAGGTTTTACCCTAGATCTCAATCTGCCTGGCAATCTCGATCACATTCTCGGCTTCCAGATTGAAGCGGTCGACCACCTTGGCCGAGTTGCGGTACAGAAACGCGAACAGTACCAAACGCCAGCGATGCAAGCTGGAGTCCTTGTGTTTCTGCACCACCAAATCGCGGGTGCCGACGAACATGGCCTTGTCGAAATCGATGTCCTCGTGAAAACCCGTCGCTCGTTTCAAAGCGCGCCGTAAATCCGGGATTTCCAGGAAACCAAAGCGGGCGACCACGTGCCATAGTCCCTCGCCCACCGTATCGACCACGATGCAGTTGGGTCCCACGATACGCGGCGTGTTCTCGAAAGTGACGCTCAGGGCGATCGCATGACGCGGCAATACGCCGACGAAGCGCGCATGGTCCATGATGAGCCGCGAGACTTTCTGAGTCGAGCGCGTCAGGAATACCGTGGTGCCATCGACGCGCGGAATGGAACCGCTTTTCAGCTGTGCTATGAATTGATCGGCCGCCGTCGGCGGTTGCTGCAACGTGGCGCGAATCGCTTCAATACCGGCGCGCCAGGTGATCATGACGATGAACAACAAAGCTGCAAACGTCAACGGCAGCCAGCCGCCGTCGGCAATCTTCATCAGGTTGGCAAGGAAGAAAATCGAATCAACCACGACGAACACGGCCGCAACTGCCCACGCCGTTGCCAACGGCCATTTCCATATGTCGCGCATGGCGCGATACAAAAGGATGGTCGTCAACAACATGGTGGTCGACACCGCGGTGCCGTATGCACCGGCAAGCCGATCTGAGCTGCCGAATGCGATCGTCGTCGCGATCGTCGCAATCATCAACAGCCAGTTGACCACGGGAACGTAAATCTGGCCGTAGACCCGATCGGAGGTTTGGCGGATGTTGACCCCGGGCAGCCACCCCAACTGCATGGCCTGTCGCGTCATGGAGAACGAGCCGGTGATGATCGCCTGGCTGGCGATGATGGTGGCCAAGGTCGCGAGCACCACCAGCGGATAAATCGACCAAGCGGGCGCAATCAAAAAGAAAGGATTGCCGCTGACCGTGCCCTTGTCCAGCAAGAATGCAGTTTGGCCGGCATAGCTGAGCAACAGGGCCGGCAACACCACGAAATACCAGGCGTAACGGATGGCGCTCTTGCCAAAATGGCCCATGTCCGCATAGAGGGCTTCGGCGCCGGTGATGCAGAGGAACACGCCGCCAAGCACCAGGAATCCAGACCGTCCCGTGGCCATCATGAAGCGCACGGCATAGCGTGGATCAACGGCGGCGAGCACGGCCGGATGCCGCGCTATCGCAATGGCGCCGAGCACGCCAATGACCACGAACCACAGCATCATGATGGGGCCGAAGGCTCGGCCGATTTTTTCGGTCCCGAATCGCTGCGCGGCAAACAAGACCAGCAATATGATCACCGCGATCGGCATCACGAAGGGCTTCAATGAATCGGTGACCACGTTGACGCCTTCAAGAGCACTGAGCACCGAAATGGCCGGCGTGATCACGCCGTCGCCGTAGATCAGTGCCGCCCCCAGCAATCCCATGCCTGTGAGTATCTTGAATCCCGGCACAAAGCCGTTGGCGCCTATCAAGGACATCAGCGCCAGAATCCCCCCCTCGCCGCGATTGTCGGCACGCATCACCAACAAGCAGTACTTCACCGATACCGTGATGACCAGCGTCCAAAATATCAGCGACAAAACGCCGAGTGCGGTTTGCGGCGTGAACTGTCCGCCGGTCGCCTGCACGACCGTTTGCAACGTGTACAGCGGGCTCGTGCCGAGGTCACCGAAGACCACCCCCAGGGCGGCGCTGGAGACCGCGATTCCTCGCTGTTGGGCACTCGGGGTCGATTCATCGTTCATTCGTAATTCTCACTTTTATCAAGGGATTAGGCCGTAGGCACACTCCCACAGAGCTTGCAGACAGCCGCCTCTACGCGCAGCGCTCCAAGCGCGACTACTGTTCCTCTGGGCACAATCCCAACAGCGCTTTGTGGAGTATCGAATCATGCGTGGAAAATTCATCGTTGCCTTGCTGGCAACCGCGATTCCCGTGCTGCTGACCGGAGCCGCCCTGGGCGGAGAAGGCGTGCAGGTGAACATCACCAATGACGGCACCGATGACATTGTGGTCACCGTTTATGACATGAATACACGTCCGCGGCGAGTGGTACTCGAAAACGCGCGCATCAACGGGTTCACGTCCGTGCCGATCAATGCCATTGGGGATGCCACGGGCCGTGCCAAGCTGTCTTGGACAGCCACCAGCGCCGACCGATCCTCGCCCAAGTGCGGGCACGCGGACACGGTGGCCGTCAACAACGACGGCTCGGTCAATGTCCGCGCCGAATCGAGCTGCGGCGTCTAAAGCCGCCGAACTTAACGCCGCCGCACGACCAGGACTCGACCGGCGAGCAGGCCCGCAAGCGTGAGCAGCACGGCGGAATCCAAGGATCCGCCACCGTGGCTGCCGCCCGAGGAAGCCGCCGTCACGGTCAATGTCACTGAAGCGTCGGGCGAGGTACCCGCAACGTTGGTGCATGCCAGCGTATAGGTCTGCGAACCCGCAGCCGTGGGACTGATCGTCAGCTGGCCATTACTGGCCTCGGCGCCGCTCCACGCTCCAGAGGCCGTGCAGCCTTGATCGTTGGATGACGTCCACGTCAAGGTGGTGGTGGCACCCACGGCAATGGAAGAGGACGCCAGTGACAACACCGGCGCGGGAGGAATCACAGCAGGCGTGTGCGTGGCGGCCAGGTCGGCTTGTATGAAACCCGTGCCCACCACATTGGCCGATGCCGGAGACATCGACAGGGTGGATTGCTGAATGATGCTGTAAATGTCAGCCGGCGCCAGGGCAGGATCAGCTTCGAGCAACAAGGCCGCCACGCTGGCGACGTGTGGCGTAGCGGCCGAGGTGCCTTGGAAATTTGGATAGGTGGTGCCGTTGACGCAGCCCGCCGGCACATTGGCAGAGGTCTTCGCGCCGATGTTCTGTCCTAGGAAGGTGTCGCTGCCGCCATCCGGTCCGACCACATCCGGTTTTGCACGCACCAGCGGGCTCGCGAGTCGCGAGCCGTTGACGTCGAACAAGATCGGGCCCCCGCCATAGGAAGAATAATACTCGATGGTCGCGGGCGTGGTGTTGCACGCCGGGGTGTCTAAATATAGAGCCGCACCCACCGTGATCGCGTCGCCGGACAGGGAATGTCCCTGGATCGTCGGACTGGTGCCGGTGAAGAACGGACTCATCGTGATTCCGAGACCATCGCCCTCGACGGCCACTTTGATTCGATTGGGCGCCGGCGTGTTGTTGGCGAGGCCTATCTGGATATCGAAGGCGGCCGACTGACTATTGGAGGTGTTGCTCGCCGGATTACCCACGATCACCACCTGGTAGGGATCGGACCCGAGCGCATTGGGCCCCGAACATCCGTCGTTCAACGGATTGAGATCATCGTCGCCGGTCGTGTCATTGCCCGTCACGTTTTTCAGGCACACATCAATCTGACTGGTGGCGCCCCCACTGTCCGGCGCGCTCGAGACGAAGGGTTGATCCCATTGCACCACCACGGCCAGGAACTCGCCGGGGATCAAGGGCGGCACGGTGACGTGCAGCAAGGAGACCGTGGTGTTCCCCGTGGCATCGAAATTCAGCAGCTTTTCAGCAGCGCCGCTTGCGCCCGTGCCCGCCGTGGGAAACGACAAAGGTGTGATCGCAGCCGCCGATGGATCGGTGGGATTGTCGTAGGCATAGGCGCCGTTGTTGCCCGCGGCCGTGAAATACGCCACCCCTTCGCCCTTGACCGTGGTGATGGCCTTGGACACCACGCCATCCTGAAAGAAGGGCTCTTCGAAATAGCCCACGTCGTCGGCGATGATTTTTGCCCCTTGCGAGGCCAGCGTTTCAATGCCGGAGGCGAAATCGGCTTGACTGAAAATGGCCGGGTAAAAGTTCAAACTGGCACCCGGAGCCACATCGTGAACGATCTGCATCATGGCGCGGCCCTCGTCGCTGAAGGGCAGCTGCGCTGTGCCGTAATCGAAGCACGTATTTTGCGATTCTACGACCGTACTCCCGCTTTCTTCATTGACGACCACGCCGGAGGGCAGATCGCCGCTGGCGACGTCTTGGGCAGCGGTGGTGGTGATGCCGTTCTCATTGGCATAGCCGTTATGACCGTCGGCCGGAACGCCGTTGACCGCATACGAGGCGTAACAGTCATAGCTGTCGGACAAAATGCCGACTTTCACGCCGTTTCCCGACAATGAGTTATTGGTTCGTACCGAAGGCGCGTTCATCACGAAATCGCCCTGGCTGGTCACAACGCCGGAACGCGTATAAGGCATGGCGGCGTGGATGGAATGCAGTTCGGTCTGTTGAGTGACGGCGTCGAGCTGGGACACCGGTAACCAGCCGCCGACATCGTTGGAGTATTGCGCCGGTCGGCGCAATCCCATGTTGATCAGCATGGATTTCAGTTGTGACGGATCGCCTCGGGTGATCGCATCGATGAGCACCAGCGGCGTTCCGTCGCCAGCTTGGGCGAACCGAGCGGCCGGGTTGATCGACCGGAGGTCTTCCAACTCATGCCCGGGGCGAAGCGTGTTGGCATGGCGCGCGATTGCTGCCAGCGCCGCGTCGAATTTTGAACCGCTGGGGCTCGCTACTTGCTGCGCGCTGCGGCCGCCGAAAGCCTTCAATTGCGCGGCGCCGGGCGCGTTGACCGCCCGCAGAGGCATGTGCCAAGGAATAACGGCGGAAGCGGCCGCCACGATCGCCAATGCGCCTATCATCCCGACCGCAATTTTGCGAAGTGCCATCCGTGCCCCCTGTGGTTGTCAGGAGGAAAAGTTTGACACAAAAACGCGCGCACGGCGCTGTCGTAAATTCGCGACGCTGGCGATGTTGCGATCAGCCCTGCAGCCAGGTGCTTTCGAGGGAAGCGGAATGCAATTCCGCCCGGTCCAGTTCATCCTCCAAAATATGGTAAGCGTCATCCAAGATACGCCCTTCTCGCCGACACTCGAACAGCACATCGCGCTGAATCTTGAGCGCGCGCCTGCGCAGCGTGTCGTATTCGGTCACCGGACGCGACCGATCGACCACCGCCCCCTTGGCAGCGCTGAATTCCGCGCGTACCGCCGCGGCGCTCTCCCCCGACGCATCGGCCAGCTCGGCCAACACCGCTTCCAACATGGTCTTGCGAACCTCGGCGACATCCTCATCCAGCGAATCGTCGCGCTCGATCTTCAGCAGAGCGATCAACGGCCGAATCGTAAAGCCCTGCAGAATCAGCGTGCCCAACACCACGATGAAAGCGCTCAGCACGATGACCTGCCGCCCGGGGAAATTGGCCGGCAGCGCGAATGCCGTCGCCAAGGTGACCAGTCCGCGCATGCCGCACCAGGAAACCAGCACGCCAATATTGAATTGCGGAACGGGCGCGCTGAAGACGTGTGCTTCGAAAAAACCGTGGAAGCGGCGCCACACCGCGCCATAGGTCAGCACATAGGCGAACCGCACGACGATGACCGTTGCCAGCACCAAACCGGCAAAAAATAGTGCGTGGCGCAGCTCTTGGCCGTGAAGCTGATCGAGAATGCTGCGCGCCTGCAGACCCATGAGCAAGAACGCCAGGACGTTCAGCACGAACACCACGGTGGCCCAGACGGCGTTCGAGTTGACACGATCCTGTGCGGTCGATCGCGATGCGGTCACGCGTGAGGCCACGGCCGCCAACGCCACCACGCACATGATGGGCGAGAGACCCAATCGATCGGCAAGAATCCACGCCCCATAGGTGAGCAGGAATTGCGCCAGGATGGAGGACAGTGTGCCGGCCAACTTCGGGAATATCTTCATGCCCGCCGCGCCCAACCCTACGCCGAGAGCCGCACCGCCCGGAACGGCGATCAGCAGTCTTGGCAACAGAGCGCTCGATCCAGCGCCCTGCGAGGTGGCTGCAGTCACGGCCAAGCCGAAGGCCAGCAACGCAACCGCGTCGTTTAGCAGGCTTTCGCCTTGCAGCACGGCCACGGTGCGGCGCGGCAGATTGAACTCACGCAGCACGGCTGCCGCCGCGGCCGCATCCGGCGGTGCCACGATGGCGCCGAGCGCCAATGCGGCCGCGACCGGCAGTCCTGCGAAGTGCACACCGACCCAGGCCACCGCCACGGTCGTGAGCATGACCAGAACCACGGCCAGCGACACCAATGGCAGCCACAGTCGCAGCAATTCTCGCGGCGGCAAGTCGAACGCCGTATCGAGAACTGCGGGAGCAACGAACAGCGCCAGCGCCAGACGTGGATCGATGTTCAAATGGGGTGCGAACGGCAGCAGCGCCACACATCCACCGGTCAAGGCCAGCAGCGATGGATAGGGCACCCGCAGGCGACGCGCGATCTGCATTAGCACGACCGCGATGCCCAGCAGCAGCAAGGTACTTTCGAAGAGTTGCACGTGACAAGATTGTACCGAGGTACGCTATATTTCCCTACGCGCACACGCCGGGGAGGAGCTTTGAATAAAGTTTTGGTGCTGATTGGCATGCTGAGCGCCACCGCAGGAGGCTCACGCGTACTCGGTGCCGACGCCAATGCCGGCCAGCAGCTGTTTGCGCAACGCTGCGCCATTTGTCACTCGGCCGAGCCCGGCGACCAAGGCGGTGGCCAAGGTCCCTCGCTCGCCGGAGTGCTGGGACGTCGCGCGGGCCGCGCGCCGAACTTTGCCTACAGCGCAGCATTGCGCAGCGCCAAGTTGACCTGGGACCGAAATACCTTGAAGCGTTTCCTGGCGGCGCCAACTGACATGGTGCCGGGAACCACCATGATAGCGGCCGTGCCGGACGAGGCGGACCGCGACGATCTCATCGCCTTCTTGGTTAAGCTCCACGGACCGCGCTCCGCAGATAAACGCGCCGGCGCGGTTCCCTTGAGCAGCCTTGCGTCCGCCAATTGGCGCCTGGATGCGCCGGGGCAAGTCCATCGCATCGACATGGCATCGCTGCCTGCGCCCTACGCCACCGCGTCCGCCGGCAATAACACCTTGGTGGTGGCCAAGCCCACAAAATCCTCGCTGGCCGTACCTCGTGGTTTTCGCGTGGAGCCGTTTGCGACCGGCATGTCCGGACCGCGCAAGATGGCCTTGGCGGGCAATGGCGATATTCTTGTCACCGAGACCGCGGCCGGGCGAGTGTCCCTGCTGCACCCTGCCGCCGACGGCTCACGCGCCGCCTCCCGCGATATCTACGTGCGTGGCTTGAAACAACCGTTCGGGTTGGCGCTGTATCCCGACGCGCAACATCCGCAATGGCTGTACATCGCGGAGTCCAATCGCGTGATCCGCTATCCGTATCAGACCGGCGATGTTGCTCCGCGCGGTGGTGCGCAGATCGTCGTCGCGCAGTTGCCTACGGGCGGCCACTTCACTCGAGACATAGCCTTCTCCGCGGACGGCACGCAGATGTTCGTGTCGGTGGGTTCTGGATCGAATATCGCCGAAGGCATGTCGAAGAAGACACCGGAACAGATCGAAGCGTGGGAGGCGCAGCACGGCGTGGGTGCCGCTTGGGACAAGGAAGAAGGCCGCGCTGCGGTACTGGTGTTCGACGCGGCCGCGCCCGGTGCGTCCGTTATTTTCGCCACTGGCATTCGCAATTGTGTGAGCCTCACGGTGCAGCCCGGCAGCGGTGCGCTCTGGTGCACAACCAATGAGCGTGATGCGCTCGGCGATGATCTCGTGCCCGATTACTCCACACGC
>Ga0116227_10008156_pt1 | contig 19939 bp, 25 predicted proteins | sample S1TSphgellanicum_FD_89693 | JGI IMG/M metagenome (GOLD analysis project Ga0116227, IMG submission 89693) | Host-associated microbial communities from peat moss isolated from Minnesota, USA - S1T2_Fb - Sphagnum magellanicum MG | ecosystem: Host-associated > Plants > Peat moss > Unclassified... | reverse complement strand
CGTTGCAAATGAAATTATAATTCGGTGCAACACCATCCAAGGAAGTGCTTGGATATTGTGATGCGGATTGGGGTGGTGATCTTGAAGATAGGAGGTCCACCACATGGTTTGTTTTCATGTTCGGAGGTGGAGCCATTTCTTGGAGTAACAAACGACAACGTACAATAGCATTGTCAACCATTGAGGCGGAATACATGGCGAACACGCAAGCCACAAAAGAAGCCATATGGATAACAAAATTGATGATGGATTTAGGATACATGGAGGAGAAGAAAATGATGGTTATTTGATGTGACAATCAAGGTGTGATATCATTGACCAAGAATCCCACTCACCAGGCACAAACAAAACACATTGATGTACATCATTTTGTTTGAGAACAAGTTGAAAATGTAGAAGTTCGATTTGAATCTTTTGTGCAACAGAACACATGGTGGCGGATGTCCTTACCAAGGTATTATCCAAAGAATGACATCATAAGTTGATAAACATGTTTGGATTAAAAATTGCATAGAATGGGAATGTTCGAAATACTATTCGTTTATAATTCCCAATGTTGATGAATGTGTTAAACATTCATCAAAAGGATGAATAATATTCACATCCTTGTAGTAGTTAGGTTATGGTTTAGAAGTGGAAACTACTTAGGGCCTAGAGGCGATTAGGGTTAGGGTTTAGTGATGGCTAGGGTTAAGGTTTTGTGGCGGCTAAGGTTAGGGTTTGGTAGCAACTAAGCTTAGGCACTGGGTAGGGTTAGGGTTTGGTGACGGTTAGGTTAGGGTTAAGTGGCAACTACTTTAGGGTTAAGAGATAGTATATACTGGACTGGTTTTGAGTTGTCTTTCATTCTCTCCTTTCATGGTTTTGAGTGCACGTAGATCCTTGAAGCCTTGTTAGTAGTTGCAAGCCATAGTTTTGTGATTGCAGCATTTGAAGCATACAACCTTTTTGATTTGTTGTTAGTTGATGCGATTGTTCCATTTCATGAACCTTGAATGTTTCAATTCTTCCTTGTTTTCAAGTTGTTTCTAATAATTTTAGGGTCTTTTGTTATAAAGCCTTTACACATGTCCCCGATGAGAAGAAGACCAAACTAGAGTTCAAGTCCATGCCTTGTGCTTTTAGGATATTATGAAAACACCAAAGCATATCACTTGATGTGTGTGAAAACCAAAAAAATCATCAAAAGTAAGGATGTGGTGTTCATTGAAGGGTTAAAAGAAATAGGTGATGTGCTCCATCCCAAGAAAGTAGAAAATGTAGTTGTGCATGAAATTGTTAATGAAGAGGTTGAAGGAGAAGAACCATTTATTTTTAGTCGGGATACACCTTATTGGAAACAACTTGAAAACAAGCAAAAGATGAAACATTCAAGGTTCATGAAATGGAAGAATCATATTAACTAACAAGAAATCACAAGGGTTGTATGTTTCAAATGTTACAATCACAAAACTATGGCTTGCAACTACTAACAAGGTTTCAAGGTTCTACATGCATTCAAAAACATGAAAGGAGAGAATGAAAGACAACTCAAAACCACACCATTATATATGATTCCCTAACCCTAAAATAGCCGCCACTTAACCCTAACCTAGCCCCACCAAACCTTAACCATAGCCATCGCCTAACCCTAGCTGCCGCCCTAACCCTGACCCTAGCCACCACCAAACCCTAGCCACTACCAAGCCCTAAGTAGCCTCCACTTCTAAACCATAACCTAATTACTACAAAGATGTGAATATTATTCATCCTTTTGATGAATGTTTAACACATTCATCAACATTGGGAATTAAAAATGAATAGTATTTCTAACATTCCCACTCTATGAAATTTCTAATCCCAACATGTTTATCAACTTATGATGTCGTTCTTTGGATAATGCCTTGGTAAGGACATTCGCCACCATGTGTCACAATATTGAATGTGTGCAAGTTGGGCATTTGGCAAGATGTTTACAAAGCAATGCAAAAGCAAGGTGAATCCATGCCAGGTTCTTCATCGAAAGAAGAATTTGTTGGTTCGAATGACAACCCATTTAATGAACATTCACAACATGTGCCGAAGGAAGGACCTCAAAGGCAACGAAGGGAATGCGTCGAGATTGGTGGATTGCCACCAAGGAGGTGGAACGTGCCATCGTTGCATTTTTTAGGAGCCCCAAAATACTAAAGAAGTATTGACATGTGAAAATTCCAAGGAGTGGGAGTGCACAATGTAAGAAGAATATGATTCCCTCAACCCTAAACCCTAGTCGCTTTGGAATTACAAGTGGGAAAATTTCAAGTTGAAAAACTTGCTAATGTTTGAAAACCTCACTTGAAATGTCTCCCACTCAATTGCTATATGTCACAAAACAAAACCTTTACAAAAAACCCTCAAACACTTGAAAAACTTGCTTGAACAAACCTGAAATTTGACTTGAAACTTGTATCATTGGCGAAGAACTCTCTTTGACACACTTGAAACTTGAAGGTTTCAACAACTTAAAAAAACCTCTCTTGCACACACCTCAATCTTGAAGGTCAAACTCTCAGCAATTCGAAGAACTCTCTTCCACATTTTTTCAAACTTGAAACTTGAAATTTAAAGATTTAAAGAACACTCTTCGACACTTGAGATCCTATAACACTTTGAAGAAGTCTCTTCCATACCCCCACTCACTTGGAAAAGTTGCAAGCTCCTTGTATGCCACCACTTGGAAATGACCTCCCACTCACTTTGCAAACTAAAACTCCTTCTCTCAAAAAGGATTCAATACAAGCCCAAAACCTTTCACTACTTCTTATTCTAACACAATATCTTTTTTCTTGCTTGATGTGGGCCCATAACCTATTGGAAAGAATTTGAAAACAAGCAAGAAATGAAAGATTCAAGGTTCATGAAATGGAACAATTGTATTAACTAACAAGAAGATTACAAAGGTTATACCAAAGATGTGGAAAAACCTAGTGGATGAAACAGTAGTGCTAGGAAAGAAAGGTTGGTTGGTTGTAAAAGTGAAAAGAAGGTACATCCAAAGGGTAGGTGCAATCCTCCAAATGGTGTAGTTGAAAAATAGGTAGACATTATGTAGCAAAATGGTAGCCTTGCTTATTGTAGCAACAGAAAAGGGGGAAAACATCAATACGCAAGAGTGCTCTTCCAAGGCTTGAAGTTCAACATGGAGAAGTGGCTGCCATGGGGTACTGAGCCACTTATATTATATGTGGACCATGTAGTAGATATGTTGTTACAAAAATGGTTCCCACTTAAGGGACACCATATCATAAGGTGGTTCATGGAAACAAGTTGTGAGGAGGACGAAAAGGGTGTTGTCCGCCCAATAATAGGTAAGCCTAGCTATTAGTGATGGTTTTGATGTGGTTTGGTGTACATCATTGTTGGGTTCTTATCTACCAAACTACATGTAGTACCACATACATGAGTAGTTAAGACATGTTATAAGTTGCAAACTACTACTAGCAAGCAATGTGAAAGCTGGAACATTCATACAAAAAACATCTCATGACCATGAATTAATGAAGTGTGTATTATTAAATTTGAGTACATGAGTATCATTCATCCTAAGGTACTTGGTAAAAACTACTCCCTACCTCCCCTTATATCTCCATCCTCCTCCCTGTATTTTCAAACCGTCAGATAACTAAGCTTATGTCGTTTTGACAAACCCATGAGCTTGGTAGGTAAACGTGCTAATAGCTGAAATTGGGTAGGTCCTGTCGAATATAACACTATTAAATATCAATAAGGTGTTTACCCTAAACTAGTTATAGCTTAATTCGACAAATAAACTGCCTTGATTCAACAAGGCCATTACCGAAACTTCTACTACTACACAGTACTCCCTATTTGGTAAATGTTGTATTCCTAACATTATCCCTCGCCCCCTTAGGACCTTAATATGCAACAAGGTCATCAAATTTTTGAGTAAATATATTCCTTGTTCGGAGCTACCACCTAAGATCAAAAGATGTTGGTTGGGGTTAAAAGGTCATCAATATTGTCATTGGAGTCAACCTTTGATGTAGAATTCTCCCTTGGCACTACTCCTTGCAAAAACTTTTGATATGCTTTGTCCTTCCCTAGGACTAGTGGATGTTGCAAGTGTTGTTGGAATTTGCATGGCATCAAATTTGTCGGTTTTTTATGAAGCTATCTTACAAAATGATCTACTCTAAAAATGACACTTATAATGCGATGGGGTCTTTCCAAAATGTGCTTTGGCCACATGTAGATTTGGCCCTTTTGTTGTGCAGCACCAAATTATTGATGTCATTGCTTATTTTATTACATCTTTGACTACATAACTTTCTAGTAGATCCTCTAGCCTTTGTGCCCACAGCCATGCTTCCATGGAGTTCTCCTTTACCCTCTTCTCAATTGTATTTGGTATAGGGTCCCTTCTGGCCATGACAAAGGTCAACTTGTGATTGACTACCATGGTGTGTTATAGATAGTACTTATACACCACCTCCAACTTATATTAATATCACAACACATATGTATTGGAAACAACTTGAAAATAAGCAAGAAATGAAAGATTCAAGGTTCATGAAATGGAACAATTGTATTACCTAACAAGAAGATTACAAAGGTTGTATGTTTCAAATGCTACAATCACAAAACTATGACTTGCAACAAGTAACAAAGCTTCAAGGTTCTATATGCACTCAAAAACCTTGAAAGGAAAGAATGAAAGACCACTCAAAACCACTCCATTATATATTATCTCCCAACCCTAACCTAGCCACCACCAAACCTTAACCCTGGCCATCGCCTAACCTTAACCGCCACCAAACCCTAACCCTAGCCGTTGCCTAACCTTAGCCGCCACCAAACCCTAACCCTAGCCATCGCCAAGCCCTAAATAGTTTCAAGTTCTAAACCTTAACCTAACTACTATAAAGATGCGAATACTATTCATCCTTTTGATGAATGTTTAACACATTCATCAAAATTGAGAATTAGAAATGAATAGTGTTTCTAACACTTTCATTCTATGAAGTTTCTAATCTGAACATGGATATCAATTTGTAATGTTGTTCTTTTGGTAATTCCTTAGTAAGCACATTCACCACCATGTACTTTGTTGAACAATATTCGAAGGTAACTTCACCATTTTCAACTCATTTTTGAACAAAATGATGTTCCACATCAATGTGCTTTGTTTGAGCATGTTGCATGGGATTCTTCGTCAATGACATTGCACCTTGGTTGTCACATCAAATCAACATTGCCTTCTTCTTTTTCATGTACCATGATCCTTCATGAGCTTTGTCATCCATATGGCTACCTTGGTAGCTTGCGTACTTGCCATGTATTTGGCCTCGATCGTTAATAAAGCGATTGTAGGTTGTCGTTTGCTAATCCAAGAAATGCCTCCACCTCCCATCATGAATACAAACCATGTGGTGGATCTCCTATCTTCAAGGTCACTGGCCCAATTTACATCACAATATCCAACCAAATCTTAAGGTGGTAATCCTTCGAAGTGTAATTGGAATTGCAAAATGCTTGCAAGTATCGAAAAATGTGCTTGACCACAATCCAATGTTCTAGGCTTGGATTAGCCATGTGTTGACTCACGACACTTATTGGATATGCCAAATTCGGCCAAGTACACAACTTGCCAAACATGAGAGATCCCATAGCTTGTTTATAAGGAGCCTTCACCATCTCAACATCCTTGTTCTCATTATTCTTCAACTTTGTCTTGGGATCAAGTGGCACTCCGATGGCTTTGTAATCCTCCATGCGAAAGCATTTGAGAATCTCCTTGAAATACCCAATTTGGTTGACGTAAAGAAAACGTTGTGCACGATCCATTTCCACTTCCATGCCAAGGAAGAAATGGAAGTCGCCAAGATCTTTCATTGTGAACTTTCGAGAAAGTTTTTCCTTCACTTGCAAAAGCTTGTCCTTATTATTGGACACCAAGATGAAATCATCGATGTAGGCAACAATGAAAAATTTGACATCTTCGACTTGCGCAACATACACACTAAAGTCCGCGTCATTCCTCACAAACTCGATGTTTTTCAAGAAAGCATCTAACTTTTGGTTCCAAGCCTTAGAAGATTGTTTGAACCCGTACAATGACTTGTGAAATTTACACACAAGATGTTCACCTTCTTGTGTGAATCCTTAGTAGGGACATTTGCCACCATGTCCTCTGTTGAACAATATTCGAAAGTAACTTCATCATTTTCAACTGGTTCTCGAACAAAACGATGTTGCACATCAATGTGTTTTATTCGAGCATTTTGCATGGGATTCTTTGTTAATGATATTACACCTTGATTGTCACATCGAATCACCATCGCCTTCTTCTCTTTCATGTACCCTAATTCCTTCATGAGCTTTGTCATCCATATGGCTTCCTTGGTAGCTTGCGTAGTTGCCATGTATTCGGCCTTGGTCGTTAACAAAGCGATTGTGGGTTGTCGTTTGCTACTCCAAAAAATGGCTCCACTTCCCATCATGAATACAAACCCAAGGAAGGAATGCAAGTCGCTCAGATCTTTCACTTCAAACTTTCAAGAAAGTTCTTCCTTTAGATGCAAAAGCTTCTCCTTATTATTACACACCAAGATGAGATCATCGACGTAGACCACAATGAAAAATTTGAAATCTTTGACTTGCGCAAGGTACACGTTAAAGTCTGCATCATTCCTCACAAATTCAATGCTTTTAAAGAAAGCAATTAACTTTTAGTTCCAAGCCCTTAGAGATTATTTCAACACATACAATGACTTGTGAAGTTTACTAGGGAATGCTCATGAAAAGTACCATGTACACGTCTCATGAGCCTTCCCCCATCTTTTGATAACTTGCTCATGAGTTTGTATCCATGTCCACCAAAGTTGTTCATTGTCACTCATTGCTTCACGAGGTTCCCAAAAAAAAAAAGTGAAAGTACGAAAAATGTTACATTGTTTACCAAAACCCATAAGGCAAATGAAAAGCTTTGCTTTAATTACAAAAAGCCCCATCATTTTTTGAAGAATTGTTTAAAGAAAAAGAGTGATGATAAAAAAGAAGTAAACCAAGCTTGTGAAGATCAAGAACAAATGTTTGTGCTGCCTTGAATGTCAATGATCATACAACGTATGATTGGATCATTGATTACGATGCAACACAACACATGATGTTTGAACGAAAGTGGTTCACCACTATGAATCCATTGTTGCACGTAAGGTGTACACCATTTTGGAGGCCATTGGCAAAGGGAGCATCAAGGCCACAATGCAAGTTGGAGGTAGAGTGTTTACAACCATCACTCAAGTTCTTCATGTTCCCCAAATGAAGAATAGTCTCATTTTTGTTAGCAAAATCAATTTGAAAGGCTTGAAAGTGGATTTTGACAGGATGGTCATTAGGTGAACAATGTCCATGGAATCGTTGTGGCGCAAGCACGAATGGATAAAAACTTGTATCTTCTCAACGTCAATGTTCAAATGGAGAGTAAGAATGTGGCAAAATCTTCGAATGAAAGAGCTACACTTTGGCACCAAAAATTCGGCCACCTCAACATGGCAAGCCTTTTGAAGTTGGAGAAAATGGTCAATGGCATGAATTTGAAAGAAGTGCAATTGCACAATGTGTGTGAAGCTTGCATTAAAGGCAAACATCAAAGGACATCTTTTCTTAAAGATGAAATGACTAGGGCTTCCAAGCTTTTGGAACTTGTGCATAGCGATGTGTGTGGACCGATGAAGACCACATCACATGGTGGAGCACGATATTTTGTCACTTTCATCGATGACTTTTTGAAAATAACCCATGTTTACCTTTTGAACGCCAAAGGAGAGGTGTTTGAGAAATTCACGGCATACAAGGCCTTGCTAGAGAATCAAATTGACATGAAGATCAAAACCTTGCGATCCGACAAGGGAGGGCAGTTTGTGTCCAAAAAGTTTGACGACTTCTTGCATGAATGTGGAATCCAACGACAAACAAGTGCACTTTACACACCACAACAAAATGGAGTTACGGAATGAGCCAATAGGACCATCATGGAGTGCGCTAAAAGCATGATTCGTGCACAAGGACTTGACTTGGAGTTTTGGGCCGAAGCGGTGAACAAAGCGGTTTACATCAATAATCGATGCCCAACAAAAGCTCTTGATTCAAAAACCCTTCAAAAAACCTGGACCGATATAAAGCCTAATGTATCTCATTTGAGAATTTTCGGTTATAAAACATATGCCCACATTCTTGATGAAAAGATAAGCAAATTAAAGTCCAAATCCATACCTTGTGCATTTTTGGGGTATTGTCAAGGCCCAAAAGCATATCGCTTGATGTGTGTAGAAACCAAAAGGATCATCAAGAGTCGCGATGTTTTGTTCTTAGAAAGGACAAAAGAAGTAGAAGGTGTTCATGATAATACACCCCTTTCAAAGCAAGTAGAACATGTTGTGGATGAAGTCGTGAATGATGATGAACTTGTCAAGAATGCAAATCGTATATCTTTGAAGGCGAGACTAGCAGAAGACGTGGAAGGTGATGAATCTACATCAAATTCTTCTTCCGAAATTTTTTTGCTACACCACAAGATGAAGGTTTGAATGAAACATAACAAGATGGACAAAGAGAAAGGCCCCAAAGACAATGTAAAGAGTAGCCTCGTGATTGGTGGGTGGCCACCAAAGAGGTGGAACGGGCCACCATCGCTTTTTCCAAAGAACCTCAAATCGTGGACGAAGCGTTGAATGGCAAAGATGCAAAGAAGTGGGAGATTACCATGCAAGAAGAATATGACTTTCTTGTTGTCAACAACACTTGGTCCTTAGTGCCACTCCCTAAGGGTAGGAAACCCATTTCTTGCAAATGGGTGTTCAAAATCAAACATGGGGTCAATGGTGAAGTTGAACGTTACAAGGCCAGACTTGTGGCAAGAGGTTTCACCCAAGCATTTGGAGTCGATTACACTGAAACTTTTGCACTCGTTGCAAAGTTTGTGTTAATTCGTTATATCCTTGCACTAACGACCATTGAAGACATGGAGATTCACCAAATGGACGTCAAAATTGCATGTTTAAATGGTGACCTTGAAGAGGAGATCTACATGGAACAACCCGAAGGATTCACACAAGAAGGTGAGCATCTTGTGTGTAAACTTCACAAATCATTGTACGGGTTGAAACAATCTCCAAGGGCTTGGAACCAAAAGTTAAATGTTTTCTTTAAAAGCATCGAATTTGTGAGGATTGATGTGGACATTAGTGTGTACCTTGCACAAGTCAAAGATTTCAAATTTTTCATTGTGGTCTACGTCGATGATCTCATCTTGGTGTGCAATAATAAAGAGAAGCTTTTGCAACTAAAGGAGAAACTTTTTTGAAAGTTTGAAATGAAATATCTGAGCTGTTAGAAATACTATTCATTTCTAATTCCCAATGTTGATGAATGTGTTAAACATTCATCAAAAGGATGAATAATATTCACATCCTTGTAGTAGTTAGGTTAGGGTTTAAAAGTGGAGACTACTTAGGGTTTGGTGGCGGCTAGGGTTAGGGTTTGGTGGCGGTTAGGTTAAGGTTAAGTGGCAGCTACTTTAGGGTTAGGAGATAGTATATAATGGAGTGGTTTTGATTTGTCTTTCATTCTCTCCTTTCATGGTTTTGAGTGCAAGTAGAACCTTCGAGCCTTGTTAGTAGTTACAAGCCATAGTTTTGTGATTGTAACATTTGAAGCATACAACCTTTGTGATTTCTTGTTAGTTAATATGATTGTTCCATTTCATGAACTTTGAATGTTTCATTTCTTGCTTGTTTTCAAGTTGTTTCCAATATGAACGACTTGCATTCCTTCCTTGGGTTTGTATTCATGATGGGAAGTGGAGCCATTTTTTGGAGTAGCAAACGATAACCTACGATCGCTTTGTTAATGACCAAGGCCGAATACATGGCAAGTACACAAGCTACCAAGGAAGCCATATGGATGACAAAGCTCATCAAGGAAATAGGGTACATGAAAGAAAAGAAGGCAATGGTGATTCGATGTGATAACCAAGGTGCAATATCATTGACAAAGAATCCCACACAACATGTTCGAATAAAGCACATTGATGTGCAACATCATTTTGTTTGAGAACAAGTTGAAAATGATGAAGTTACTTTCAAATATTGTTCAACAGAGGACATGGTGGCAAATGTGCTTATTAAGGCATTATCAAAAGAACAACATAACAAATTGATAACCATGTCCGGATTAGAAACTTCATAGAGTGGGAGTGTTAGAATACTACTCGTTTCTAATTTTCAATATTGATGAATGTGTTAAACATTCATCAAAAGGATGAACTATATTCACATCCTTATAGTACTTAGGTTAAGGTTTAAAAGTGGAAACTACTTAAGGCTTGGCGGTAGCTAGGGTTAGGGTTTGGTGGCGGCTAGAATTAGACGCCAGCTAAGTTAGGGTTAAGTGGCGCCTACTTTAGGGTTAGGAGATAATATATAATGGAGTGGTTTTGAGTAGTTTTTCATTCTTTCCTTTCATAGTTTTTGAGTGCACATATAACCTTCAAACTTTCTTACTTGTTGCAAGTCATAGTTTTATGATTATAGCATTTGAAGCATACAACCTTTGTAATCTTCTTGTTAGTTAAAACAATTGTATTTCATGAACCTTGAATCTTTCATTTCTTACTTGTTTTCAAATTGTTTGTAATATGTTTTTTTACTCAAATGAAATTGCAAGTGGGAAAATTTCAAGTTGAAAAACTTGTTAATTTTTTAGGTCCTCACTTCAAATCCACTCGATCGTTATTGGAAACAATTTGAAAAAAAACAAGAAATAAAACATTCAAGGTTTATGAAATGGAACAATTTTATTAACTAACAAGAAATCACAAAGGTTGTATGCTTCAAATGCTACAATCACAAAACTATGGCTTGTAATTACTAACAAGGCTTGAAGGTTTTACGTGCACTCCAAATCATGAAAGGAGAGAATGAAAAACAATTCAAAACCATTTCATTATATATTACCTCCTAACCTTAAAGTAGCCGCCACTTAACCCAACCTAGCCGCCACTAAACCCTAACTTTAGCCGTCGCCTAACCCTAGCCGTTGTCAAACCCTAGCCGCCACCAAACCCTAACCCTAGCTGTCACCAAGCCCTAAGTAGTTTCCACTTCTAAACCTTAACGTAATTACTACAAGGACAATACTATTCATCCTTTTGATGAATGTTTAACACATTCATCAACATTGGGAATTAGAAACGAATAATATTTCGAACACTCCCACTTTATGAAATTTTTAATCTGAACATGTTTATCAACTTATGATGTCGTTCTTTCGATAATGCCTTGGTAAGGACATCCGCCACCATGTGTTCCGTTGGACAATATTCAAATCGAACTTCTCCATTTTCAATTCGTTTTTGAACAAAATGATGTTATACATCAATGTGTTTTGTTCATGTGGGATTCTTGGTCAATGATATCGCACCGTGATTGTCACATCGAATCACCATCATTTTCTTCTCCTCCATGTATCCTAAATCCATCATCAATTTTGTTATCCATATGGCTTCTTTTGTGGCTTGCGTGTTCACCATATATTTCGCCTTAGTGGTGGACAATGCTATTGTAGGTTGTCGTTTGCTACTCCAAGAAATGGCTCCCCCTTGATCCTGAAAACAAACCCTGGGGTGCACCTCCTGTCTTCAAGATCACCATCGCAATCTGCATCACAATATCCAAGCACTTCCTTGGATGGTGTTACACCGAATTGTAATTTCATTTGCAACGTACCTTGCAAATATCGAAAGATCCGTTTGAAGGCCATCAATTTCTCCATGCTAAGGTTGGCCATGTGTTAATTCAACACACTTATTAGGTATGCCAAGTCCGGTCGTGTGCACAACATGGTGTACATTAAGGACCCAACCGCTTGTTGATATGGAAATCCCTTTGATTCATCATTTCCGTTCGCATTCCTTTGTAACTTCACTTTGGGATCAAATGGGACTCCAATGGGCTTACATTCTTCCATTCGAACATGTTTCAACATTTTTTGAGGTATTTGATTTGGTTGATGCATAGGAGTCGTCCATCATGATTCCTTTCTACCTCCATCCCCAAAAAGAAATGCAACTCCCCAAGGTCTTTCATTTCAAACTTTTGATTCAATTCCTTTTTTATTTGCAAAAGTTTATTTTGATCGTTGCACACCAAAATGAGGTCTTCCAAATAGACCATAATGAAAAACTTCACATCTCCCACTTGTGCAACATACGCACTAGGATCCGCTTCACTATTCATAAATTCAATTATTTTGATAAAAAAATCTAACTTTTGATTCCATGCCCTTGGAGATTATTTCAAAGTATACAAGGACTTGTGAAGCTTACACACAAGATGTTCACCTCCTTGGTGCACAAACCCTTGAAGTTACTCCATGTAATTTTCTCTTCAGGCTCGTCATTAAGGAAATGTGGTTTTCACGTCCATTTGATGGATCTTCCAAGGCCATTAATGCAAAAATATAACGAATAAATGTAAATTTTGTGTGCCGGGCGCAAAAGTTTCGTTGTAATCCACTCCGTAGGTTTTGGTAAAACCTCTGGCCACATGTTATGAAGGTTCATTAGATGGTTTATCATTTGAAACAACAAATTTTTCTTCCGATGAAGAACTTGGCGTGGATTCACTTTGCACACCTTCCGTTATTGTTTCATTCAAAGGTTTATCCTGACTTAAAGTCAATGGTTCTTCTCCTTCAACTTCTTCATTCACATTTTGTTTGAAATACTATTCGTTTCTAATTCCCAATGTTGATGAATGTGTTAAACATTCATCAAAAGGATGAATAGTATTCACGTCCCTGTTGTAGTTAGGTTAGGGTTTAGAAGTGGAGACTACTTAGGGTTTGGCGGCGGCTAGGGTTAGGGTTTGGTGGCGACCATGTTAAAGTGGTGGCTAGGGTTAGGGTTTGGCGATGACTAGGTTAGGGTTAAGTGGCGGCTACTTTAGGGTTAGGAGATAGTATATAATGGAGTGGTTTTGAGTTTTCTTTCATTCTCTCCTTTCATGGTTTTGAGTGCACGTAGAATCTTCAAGCCTTGTTAGTAGTTACAAGCCATAGTTTTGTGATTATAGCATTTGAAGCATACAACCTTTGTGATTTCTTGTTAGTTAATACGATTATTCCATTTCATGAACTTTGAATGTTTCATTTCTTGCTTGTTTTCAAGTTGTTTCCAATACATTTCATGCACAATTACATTTTTTTACTTTCCTGGGATGGAGCACACGACCTATTTCTTTTGACCCTTCACTAAATATGACATTTTTACTTTTGATGATTCTCTTGATTTCCACACACATCAAGTGATATGCTTTGGTGCCTTCATAATATCCTAAAAACACACACAACATGGACGTGGACTCTAATTTGGTCTTCTTCTCATTGGGGACATGTGCCTTTACAACCAAATACTCTGAGTGAAACACATGAGGTTTCCCACCATTCCATGATTTTTGAAAGGTCTTGGAATCAAGAGTGTTGGTTGGACATCAATTTTTGATGTACATCGCCATGTTCACCGCTTCACCCCAAAATTCAAGTTCTAACCCTTGTGCAAGAATCATGCTTCTCACACACTCCATGATGGTTCTATTGGCATGTTCAGTAACACCATTTTGTTGTGTAGAATAGGGCACACTTGTTTCTTGTCAAATTCCACATTCTGCAAGGAATGCGTCAAATTTTTTGGACAAAAGTTCTCCTCCGTTGTGGGATCGTAACACTTTGATTTTGTGACCAATTTCATTTTCCACCAATGCCTTGTATTATTTGAATTTTTCAAACGCTTGTCCTTTGGCCTTTAAAAAATAAACATGAGTTTTCCTTGAGAAATTGTCAATGAAAGTGAGAAAGTATCGTGCTCCACCATGCAATGTAGTCTTCATTGGCCCGCATGCTTTAATGTGGATAATCTCCAAAAGTTGTGAAGCCCTTATTACTCCATCCTTGGGAAATGATGTTTTTTGATGTTTGCCTTTGACGCATCCTTCACAAATGTGATGTAACGGCACTTCTTTCAAATTCATGCCATCCACCATGGCATCTAACTCCTTAAAGCTTGCCATGTTGAGATGGCCAAATCTTTCATGCCAAAGCATGGCGCCTTCTTCCAAAAAATTTGCAATGTGTGCTGTCTCCTTACGCACATTCACATTAAGAAGGTACAAGTTATTATCCCTTTGTGCTTTCACCACAACAACTCCTCGAGCATCGTTGTCCTTACAACCATCCTTGTCAAACTCCACTTTGAAGCCTTCGAAAAAAACACTCACCGAAATGAAACCATTTTTCAATTTTGGAACATGAAAAACTTGGGTGATGGTTGTGTGTGACAATTCGCCTCCCACTTGCATTGTGGCATTAATGTTCCCCTTGCCAATGGCCTCCAAAACTCTTAAAAATACTATTCGTTTCGAATTCTCAATATTAATGAATGTGTTAAACATTTATCAAAAGGATGAATATTATTCACATCCTTGTAGTAGTTAGGTTAGGGTTTAGAAGTGGAAACTACTTAGGGCTTGGCGACAGTTAAGGTTAGGGTTTCATGGTGGCTAGGGTTAGATGGCAGCTAGGTTAGGGTTAAATGCCGGTTACTTTAGGGTTAGGAGATAATATAAAATGGAGTGGTTTTGAGTAATCTTTCATTCCCTCCATTCTATTGGAAATAACTTGAAAACAAGTAAGAAATGAAAGAATCAAGGTTCATGAAATGAAACAATTGCATTAATTAACAAGAATATTACAAAGATTATATGCTTCAAATGTAACAATCACATAATTTGCAACAAGTAACAAAGCTTGAAAGTTTTATGTGCATTCAAACACCATGAAAGGAGAGAATGAATGACTATTCCAAATCATTCCATTATATATTATTTCCTATGCCTAAAGTAGCCGCCACTTAACCCTAACTTAGCTGCCACCAAACCTTAACCTTAGCCGCTGACAAGCCCTAAGTAGTTTCCCATTCTAAACCTTAACCTAATTACTACAAGGATGTGAATACTATTCATCCTTTTGATGAATGTTTAACATATTCATCAATATTGAGAATTAGAAGCAAATAATATTTCTAACATTCCCATTCTATGAAGTTTCTACTCTGAACGTGGTTATCAATTTTTTATGTCATTCTTTTTAGTAATGCCTTAGTAAGCACATCTGCCATCATGTCCTTTGTTGAACAATATTTGAAGGTAGCTTCCCCATTTTCAATTTGTTCTCGAACAAAATGATGTTCCACATCAATGTGCTTTGTTCGAAAATGTTGCATGGGATTCTTCTTTAATGATATTGCACCTTTATTGTCACATCGAATTACTATTGCCTTCTTTTTTTTCATGTACCGTATGTTAGAAATACTATTCGTTTCTAATTCCCAATGTTGATGAATGTGTTAAGATGAATGTGTTAAACATTCATCAAAAGGATGACTAGTATTCACATCCTTGTACTAATTAGGTTAGGGTTTAGAAGTGGAAACTACTTAGGGCTTGGCGGCGGTTAGGGGGGTTTGGTGGCAGCTAGGGTTAGGGCTTGGCGGCGGTTAGGGGGGTTTGGTGGCAGCTAGGGTTAAGGTTTGGTGGCGGCTAGGTTAAGGTTTGGTGGCGGCTAGGTTAGGGTTAAGTGGCGGCTACTTTAGGGTTAGGAAATAGTATATAATGGAGTGGTTTTGAGTTGTCTTTCATTTTCCTTTCATGGTTTTGAGTGCATGTAGAACCTTCAAGCCTTGTTAGTAGTTGCAAGCCATAATTTTGTGATTGTAACATTTGAAGCATACAACCTTTGTGATTTCTTGTTAGTTAATACAATTGTTCCATTTCATGAACCTTGAGTGTTTCAATTCTTGGTTGTTTTCAAGTTGTTTCCAATACCCTAATTCCTTCATGAACTTTGTCATCCATATGGTTTCCTTGGTAGCTTGGGTACCTGCCATGTATTCGGCTTCAGTTATTGACAAAATGATTATGGGTTGTCGTTTGCTATTCCAAGAAATGCCTCCACCTCCCATCATGAATACAAACCTTATGGTGGATCTCCTATCTTCAAGTTCATCGCCTTAATCTGCATCACAATATCCAACCAAATCTTGGGGTGGTAATCTTTCGAAGTGTAATTTGAATTGCAAAGTGCTTACAAGTATCGAAAAATGCGCTTGACCGCAATCTAATGTTCTAGGCTTGGATTGGCCATGTGTTGATTCACCACAATTATTAGATATGCCAAATTCGGTCGAATACACCACATGGCATACATCAAGGATCCCATAGCTTGTTTATAAGGAGCTTTCACCCTCTCAACATCCTTGTTCTCATTGTTCTTCAACTTTGTCTTGGGATCAAGTGGCACTCCAATGGCTTTGCAATCCTCCATGCGAAAAAGTTTAAGAATCTCCTTGAAATACCCAATTTGGTTGATGTAAAAAAAACGTTGTGCAAGATCCCTTTCCACTTCCATGCCAAGGAAGAAATGCAAGTCGCTAAGATCTTTCATTTCAAACTTTCTCAAAAGTTCTTCCTTCACTTGCAAAAGGTTATTGTTATTATTGCACACCAAGATGAGATCATCGACGTAGACGACAATGAAAAATTTGACATCTCCGACTTGCACAAGGTACACGCTAAAGTCCGCATCATTCCTCACAAACTCGATGCTTTTAAGAAAACATCTAACTTTTGGTTCCAAGACCTTGGAGATTGTTTCAATCCGTATAATGACTTGTGAAGTTTACACACAAGATGCTCACCTTCTTGTATGAATCCTTCCGGTTGTTCCATGTAGATCTTCTCTTCAAGGTCACCATTGAGAAATGTGGTTTTGACATCCATTTGATGAATCTCCATGTTTTCAATGGCCGCTAGTGTAAGGATACAACGAATTAACACAAACTTTGCAATGGGTGCAAAAGTTTCATTGTAATTGACTCCAAATGTTTGAATGAAACCTTTTGCCACAAGTCTGGCCTTGTAATGTTCAACTTCACCATGGATCCCATGTTTGATTTTGAACACCCATTCACAAGAAATGGGTTTCCTACCCTTAGGGAATGGCACCAAGGACTAAGTGTTGTTGACAACAAGAGAGTCGTATTTTTCTTGCATGGTAATCTCCCACTTCTTTGCATCTTCGCCATTCAACACCTCTTACACGGTTTGAGGTTCTTTCGAAAAAGCTATGGTGGCCTGTTCCACCTCTTTGGTAGCAACCCACCATTCACGAGGCCACTTTTATGTTGTCTTTGGGGCCTTTCTCTTCGTCCATCTTGTTGTGGTTCATTCAAACCCTCATCTTGTGGTGTAGCAAAAAAAATTCTGAAGAAGAATTTGATGTAGATTCATCACCTTCCACGTCTTTTGCTAGTTTCTCCTTCAAGTTATACGATTTGCATTCTTGACAAGCTCATCATTATTCACGACTTCATCCACAACAACATGTTCTACTTGCTTTGAAAGGGGTGTATTATCATGAACACCTTCTATTTCTTTTGTCCCTTCCAAAAACACAATATTTCGACTTTTGATGATCCTTTTGGTTTCTACACACATCAAGCAATATGCTTGGGTCCCTTCACAATATTGGAAACAACTTGAAAACAAGCAAGAAATGAAACATTCAAGGTTCATTAAATGGAACAATCGTATTAACTAACAAGAAATCACAAAGGTTGTATGTTTCAAATGCTATAATCACAAAACTATGGCTTGCAACTACTTACAAGGCTTTGAAGGTTCTACATGCACCTAAAACCATGAAAGGAGAAAATGAAAGACAACTCAAAACCATTCTAATATATATTATCTCTTAACCTTAAAGTAGCCACCACTTAACCCTAACCTAGTTGTCACCTAACCTTAGCCGCCACCAAACCCTAACCCTAGCCGTCGCCAAAACCTAACCCTAGCCATCTCTAAACCCTAACCCTAGCTGCCACCAAAACTTAACCCTAACCATCGCCAAACCTTAAGTAGCCTCCACTTTCAAACCCTAGCCACCACTATTCAACATAACCTAACTACTATAAGGATGTGAATGTTATTCATCCTTTTGATGAATGTTTAACACATTCATCAACATTGGGAATTAGAAATGAATAATATTTTTAACACACAATACTCCAAAAACACACAAGGTATGGATTTGGACTCTAATTTGCTTCTATTTTCATCAGGAATGTGGGCATATGTTTTACAATCGAAAATTTTCAAATGAAATACATTAGGCTTTGTACTGGTCCATGCTTCTTGGGGGGGGTTTGGAATCAAGAGCTTTTGTTGGGCATCGATTCAAAAGCTTGGAAACCCTAATCGCTTCATCTTTAAGAAAAGATGTCCTTTGATGTTTGCCTTCAATGCAAGCTTCACACACATTGTGCAATGGCATTTCTTTCAAATTCATGCCATTAAACATTTTCTCCAACTTCAAAAGGCTTGCCATGTTGAAGTGGCTGAGTATTTGGTGTCAAAGTGTAGTTCTTTCATTCGAAGACGTTGCCACATTCGTACTCTCCTTTCAAACATTGATGTCGAGAAGATACAAGTTCTTATGCCTTCATGTTTGCGCCACAACGATTTTATGGACATTGTTCACCTTACAACAATCCTTGTCAAATTCCACTTTCAGGTTTTCCAAAATGAGTTTGCTAACAAAAATGAGACTATTTTTCATTTTGGGAACATGAAGAACTTGAGTGATGGTTGTAAATAACACTCAACCTCTAACTTGCATTGTGGCCTTGACGTTCCCTTTGCCAATGGCCTCCAAAATGGTGTCATCTCCCATGCTTCAAATGCTACAATCACAAAACTATGGCTTGCAACTACTAACAAGGCTTGAAGGTTCTAATTACACTCATAACCATGAAAGGAGAGAATGAAAGACGACTCAAAACCACTCCATTATATACTATCTCCTAACCCTCATTCAAAGGTGTATTTTGACTAAAGGTCAATGGTTCTTTTCCTTCAATTTTTTCATGCACAACTACATTTTCTTCTTTTTCGGGATGGAGCACACCACTTATTTCCTTTGACCCTTCAATGAACACAACATCTCTACTTTTGATGATTCTTTTGGTTTTCACACACATCAAGCGATACGCTTTGGTGCTTTCATAATATCTTAAAAACACACTAGGCATGGACTTGGACTCTAATTTGGTCCTCTTCTCATCGGGGACATGTGCAAAGGCTTTACAATCAAAAACTCTCAAATGAGACACATCGAGTTTCCTACCACTCCACGCTTCTTGAGGGGTCTTGGAATCAAAAGCTTTGGTTGGACATTGATTTTTGATGTACACCGTCCTGTTCACCACTTCGCCCCAAAATTCAAGTTCCAACCCTTGTGTAAGAATCATGTTTCTTGCACATTCCATGATGGTTCTATTGGCACATTCCGCAACACCATTTTGTTGTGGGGAATAGGGCGCACTTGTTTCTCATCGATTTCCACATTTAGCAAGAAATGCATCAAATTTCTTAGACACAAATTCTCCTCCATTGTTGGATCGTCGCACTTTGATTTTATGACCAATTTCGTTCTCCACCAACGCCTTGTATTGTTTGAATTTTTCAAATGATTATCCTTTGGCCTTCAAAATATAGACATGAATTTTCCTTGAGAAATCGTTAATGAAAGTGAGAAAGTATCGCGCTCCACCCTGCGATATAATCCTTATTGGCCTGCACACATCGATGTGGACAATCTCCAAAAGTTGTGAAGCCCTCATTGCTCCATTCTTGGGAAATGATGTTACTTGATGTTTGCCTTTGACACATGACGCGCTCCCAAGTCACGGGGGTGGAACCCACTTGAGGGTTTCACAAAGTCAAGTTGCGGAAAGTTGAACTTGGTAGCACGCTCCCGACTTCCAACTCTAGAAAGGGGTAGAGGG
>Ga0116227_10008155_pt1 | contig 19940 bp, 19 predicted proteins | sample S1TSphgellanicum_FD_89693 | JGI IMG/M metagenome (GOLD analysis project Ga0116227, IMG submission 89693) | Host-associated microbial communities from peat moss isolated from Minnesota, USA - S1T2_Fb - Sphagnum magellanicum MG | ecosystem: Host-associated > Plants > Peat moss > Unclassified... | reverse complement strand
GTCATAACTTCTCAGCATGGAGAATGCACTGGCCCCAGTGAAAACTTGTCCTTCAGGATACATGCATTGCAGATTCCGCCTCTTGGTTTTCACGCACGACGCGGCAAGAGGCACAAACGATTTGTTGTGGGGGATTTTTAGTTTGCAGAATCCGACTGTCCGGGCCGGTTTCCGATCTCGGAATCCGACTGTCCGGGCTGGTTCCGCCAGTCAATTAAAACGCGGAACCGTCGTCGGACGCACAGACAGACACCACTGTTGTAATTATATTACTATAAGATGAATGGGAGCAGGTCTTTACTAATAATTGGATGTCAAAACACAAAGAAGAACAACAACAAAAATATGACACAAGTATTGTTGTCGTGCGGTGTTTAACTGCAACACTTCAACAACCCTGTGGCTTCTCGTGGATAAGGGAAATTTGTCCACCCCCACAAGCTGACTCCACAATAACCAACCCCAATTGCCCTAAGGTTTTAAGGTTTTAGGGTACTCTCAAGTACACCCATCACCAAAATAGAAATGTGAGACCCAACAATTTACAAATTTGGGAGGAACAATGAGCGGGCGCCACATAGCTCCCATAATTAGAGTTACAATGTGTCAAACCTATGAACGGAGGCCGAAGAGGTATTCTATCATCCTTAAATTCAATAATAGTTGGCAAACTTTGCCCCCTTTCTTCTTCTTTTTACATGGGGCCCATTATTATATCTCAACCTCATCCCATATTGGTGACCTTATTACAAACACAAGGGGACCTCTCCATCCTTGAACTAGACTCCTTTTCTCCAAAGGCGATTTAGCTCCCTTATCACTGTCCGACATGCTAGTTTTAGTTGGTTCGAACTTGGAACTCTAGGAATATCAAGGTTTTCGGTTTTTGCTTTGCACCTTGGAGGTTGGGTGTAGTTGTTGGGACCGGCCACTTTTGTACCATTCTTATAAAAAAAATTTCACACTGGATATTCTATCTTAGCTATGTTTGAAAATTTCCAAATATTTTGAACATGTTCTTCAGACTAATTAATTTTTATAATTTTCTTGAAATTCTATCTTGGGTGTTTTTTTTCCACATTTGCACATGGGTTGAAAACCCTTGAAAGTTTGGCAAACAAAACAACAGTGCACGCAAACAAAACTAAAGTTTTTTGTTCTTTTGAAATTCTATCAATGAAAGGGGGGGCGTTTGTTGGCCAATTAGGGGTTGCCATCGGTACCTTCTTTTTGTTTTTTTCTCAAACAAAAGTAAATAATTGAAGGGGTAGCACAAGTTAAGAAAGGGGTTAGGCCTTAGGTATCTTCTTTTCAACAACAAACCAAAAAAAAAAGTAAGCACATGGGGAACGCACAGGAGAGCGTGCAAATGGCACCGGTTCCTCACGCCCTCGTCCGCTGACCACACAGACTCCCCTGCTAGCCACAGGCTGGACACACGCCTGACCCAGAAAATCCCTTCTTCAGCCTTCCCATTGGCTGTTGCCTCTCCATTCTACCCGTGACAGGTGGACCCGTGACCCACTCTGGTACCATGGTTAAAAAAACCCTAGGGGGGTGGTTCTCAGGAGTAAAGTTCCAAAGGTCAATCAAAAAATTGATTTCCAAGTATTAATTATCAATTAACTAATTACAAGACCTAAAGAAGACACCCCCCCTAGAGCGCAGGTGACCTTCTTTCATTTAAAAGTAGTGGTGGGGCCTTTGTGCTGTTGGCCCAAGTGTGATCAACTTCAAGGTATTTGATTTTCAAAAGGGATTTCAATTATTATTATGTTAAAACTTCCTTCAATCTCTAGGAGACATGATTTTCATTTATATAAATAAATAATGAAAAAAATATTTTGGTAATTTTGTATGAAAGGATTGATTAATTAATTAATTAATGGAAAATTCGTCATGCATTTTCTCATGTGACATGAAAAAGCAAATTGAAAAATCAACATGATGAAAAAGCATTGATTGATTGATTGAAATGCTTCATATGTTATTGGTCAAAATGTGAAGCTCAAGTGTAAACATGGTCCTTTTATTGACCAAGTGTGAATAGTTTCATTGGTCCCAAGTGTTAACATTTGAGATGTGAGAAGGGCAAATTGAAGAGCCAATTATGATACAAAGCAATTGATTGGTTGCAAAAATCAAAAATTTTAATTTTAACTAATTTTAAATTAAGAAAATAAATAACTTTTTGCTCCATTGGTTTGAAAATTGTGAAGTAACAATCGTGCACATCACCTTTTTGAGGGTTTTCTGACAATACCAAAAGCACAACGAGAGGCCCCATGATAAACTTTCAACAAACCAATAGAGAGTTACAAAAGAGAATACCATCCACAAAAGGTCGATGAATAAGGTACAAAATATGTGTACCATGGTACCTTCACCAGTCCGGCAATAATTAAATAAATTATTTTCAATAAATGTTGATTTTATATATTTCAAAATCAGTTGCTCAGAATGTCCAAAGTTCTTTTAAAATGTCAATTAAATCGACCACCACCTAAAGCTCGGTAGTGCGGTGTGCCTAAGTAATGAATTTTTCTTGACATTTTTTTTTCCCACCTCAACTGTATAGGAATTTCAGGATATTTTTAAGGTGCGAAATCAAAATCAGAACTAGGCTTTTCAGGGAAAAAGAAAGTGACTAGAATCGAGGGTTAACATTTAATTGAGGCAGTTAACCATCGATTTTGATCCACGTTAGTAAAAACCAGACTGGAACCAAGCCTGATTCTCGTAATTGGAACTAGAATCTGAGTTAGTAAGAAACTGGACCCAGAACCCCAAGAATTATAGATTCATCTATGTAAGGAATTGGAACCAAAACTGAGAAAATTCTAGTCTATTTTTTAGAACAAGAACCGGAGGTGGTTTCTTCACAAAAGTAAAGAACTGCCCTCACACTGAAATGTGCCTTTAAGTGTCCAAATTTAGGATTTTTATTGAGAAAATGGAAGGCCAACTAGAGATAGCTACTCTAATGCATACAAATTTCCTTAATTATTTGGGCTGATTCAAAGCAGCACCAGTGACGATGATTATTATTTTTTTTGGTAATAATATTTTTTTTGTAATCATTTTTATCTTTTCAATTTTTATTTTGGTAAATTTCACCATATGTATTTCGTTTCATTAATATTTTTTTACATTTGTGATTTGGCAAGCAAAATGTCAACAAAAGTTCGATTCATTAGATAAATTCACAACAAGATACAAATAGGCAAAGCCATTGAAAGGATGCAAAACAGACAACAACAAAATAATTTTGAATTATAATTTGATTTATAACGAATTATAATCCAGAATGACTCTGGAATTGTCACAGTGATGATCATCAAAATACCCATCTTACATAATGATCACCAAAATACCCATCCTACATAAACCTGTTCTGATGAAACATAGTCACTGAAATTAATAGTAGGGAGGAATACTGGGGGTGGGAAAAGGATATTTGGGGGGGAAGTGTGGATTGTTTTTTAGAAAGAGGGGAGGGGGGCCGCAGGTGAGGGTGTTTTTACTTTTACTGGGGTGTGGATCAGACTGTCTTTTCCTATTCTCAGCAACTGACCACCCATTTGCAAAAGCTGTTCAAAAGATCCTGCGTTCCAGAACTGGATAGAATGCTTTCGTAAGTGGGCTTTATGCCAAGTTGTGGAACTTGACTGATATAGCTTAAGTGGGGATGATACTGGTATAAAGATCCGGATGACGCCTACCGATTTTAAGTCCACTTCAAAGTGAGACTTTCTCGCACGCACCTTCTCTCTTCTCTCTCTCTCTCACGCACTCACGCACACGCCCCTCTCTCTCTCGTCATTTTATTTTTTATTTTTTATTTTGATGCTGTTGTAATTGTTGTCGCAAATTGCACCATTTGCGATTGGATTGATTGGATTCTTGATCCGTGCATAATTTTTTAAAATAAATTTTTCTCGATTTTTTTTGCTTTCTTCTTTGGGATTGCACAGACTTTGTGTTTGCTCCAGTATCTGTTGTTGCTGCAGTGCATTACATTGCCTTGCATTCCATTCCAGTAGCAAGGATTTGGTTGTATGGCAGCAGTAGCAGCACCGCAGAAGCAGCAAATTCAGCAAGCTGCATTGCAGCAGCTGCGGCTTTTGTTTGCTGCTTGAAATCGCTCGGGTTTGGGAAGAGTAAGTGGGTACGTTGAAGAATTTTTTAGTGGGTGGAGAGGGGAACTTCTTGAGGGGCAATGGAGGATCAGCTTCCTCATGCGGTGATGGGAAGTGATATGGAGATGGGTGTGTCGTCGACGAATGGGGGAATGTCGACGACCATGGCAGTACGAGATGCAGACGAGAAGCGGTTGAATGAGTTGGGGTACAAGCAAGAGTACCGACGGTTGATGACTCCCTTCCAGCAGTGGGCTTACACTTTCTCATACACTGCGCCATTAGGATTCATCACCGGGTACTATGGATTCATGTACTCTTACGGTGGCCCTGTTACCATCATCTGGGGCTACATTGCTACAACATTCGGCACTCTCTGTATGGCCTTCGGCATGTCTGAGGTGAATTCCAACAACAAACATGCCAAGTTTGCCCCAGTGTGCAATCTGTCGTTGATCTGCAAATGTCCATGATACATGCCGGACTTCGCAGTTTGCTTTTGTTTTCTGTGTCTTCTTGCTTGAATTGGGAACAAAAAAATCTCGGAGAATGAATCCCAGCTGGATGGGATTCTGCTTCTACCTCAGCGATTGCTTCACACGGTCTTTTGGATTGAGCTCATGAGTTGGTGGTTGTTAATATTGTTGTTTTGCTAGCATTCTGGAAAATTCATCGTTTCTGTGGAGGAAATCACGATAGCATATTAGCGCAATGAAGATAGCAAGAGAATTTGGAGCAAGTCTTGTTACACAGATTCACGTCTTGACGATGGATTGTATTTTTTTTGCAGATCATTTCGGCGTTTCCTACACTGGGGAGTGTGTACTATTGGGTAGCGCAGCTGGTGCCCAAGAAGCACAAAGCATGGCTGTCGTGGTTCGTTGGCTGGGTCTACCTCTTCGGCTCTTTCTGTGGGACTGCGCTCAACGAATACTTGCTTGCACAGTTGCTGGCTACTTGCATCCTGTTGGGCACAGGCGGAGCTCAAGCAAATGGTTATACCTTAACAGCCGCACAGGTAGCCCGAGTACTCCCCACTCTGTATCTTTCAGAAGCGCCCATTTGTTGGCATCGAGTCGTAGGGTTTCAGGATCGAAGAAGGAGTTGTGGGTTTTGTCAGAAGCTTTGGGTATTGATTGCTGCGGTCCTGTCCCCTTTTTTGCAGATTTGTGGGGTGACAGCAGCGCTCTTTATTATCCACTTCTTCGTCTCGATCGTCAACACGAGATGGTTAGGTCTTCTAAGTACGATCGGGGCGTGGTTCCAGATCATCTCCATAGTGGTGATTTGCATCACCATGTTAGCCATAAGTCCCAAGTACCAGAGCGCCAAGTTTGTGTTCACGCATTTCGTCAAGTCGCCGGGCAATGGGATCAGCAGCGGGTTGCTTGTAGTGCTCTTAGGGCTCCCGTATGCCCAGTCCATTCTCACAGGCTTCGAGGTCGGTTCCCATGTGGTCGAGGAGGTGAAAACTGCGGCCATGGCTGGCCCCCGTGCCATGATCCGCAGTGTGTATGTCACTGCCAGCACCGAGTTTGTGCTGCTTCTGGTCCTCACTTTCTGCATCCAAAACCCTGACAATGTGCTCGGCATCACCACTATGACAGGTATGATGCAGGTTCTTTCTTCTTCTTCCATTGAAGCATATGAATGTCATATGGATGCATAATAATCTCGCATATCTGCCGATTTTTTCTTCTTCCATTGAAGTATGTGAATCTCATATGATTTCATATCTGTGCAATTAGAAACCCTAAATTGGAAAATCAATAACTAGATCATTCAAAGTCTGTTTTGTAGACAGAAGCAGAAGCAAATGCTGTTTGTGCTTGTTTACTTTCCTATCTGTGAGAAGTTGGGGAACCTATGTCGTTCAGGACCTCCCTGATGCGTTTGATGTGATCCCTAATCTGTCAGAACCGACAAACGTTTGGTGTCAGTGATATGTTATCAAAGTAATGATGCTCAAGACATTTTGGTTGTGGAGATTGCAGGAGGTGGAGATGCTTCAGCAGGGAGTCAGATATTCTATGATGCTTTTCATGCAAAGTTTGGTCATGGCAGTGGAGGAGCAATCACCTTCACTTTATTTGCTTGCATTTCTCTCTTCTTTGGCAACATCACCAATGTCACACTTACAGCCCGCATGGTACTACTCTCTCTTTGCCCCCCCCTTGCAACCCCTCCATACACAGAATGGCAGTAGTCATGGTAGCAGCTCATCTTTGTCTGCTAATTGTGATGAAGGTGATGATATTTTAACACTGTGAGCAATTCTCATAATGTTATGACTGCACTGACTATTGTATTGCCTTGTTGAGAAATCACTGTTGTTGAAATTTCTCTGCAATTTCATGGATAAATAAAGATTTGTCTTCAAAAAAATTATTACATAAAATTTGACAGCGACTCTGTGGATATATGGTGTTTTGGGTATGCAGGCATATGCAATGGCGAGGGATGCAGCATTGCCGTGTCATTATTGGTTGGTGACACTGACTCCAAAAGATCGAATTCCCATTAATGCCACCATCGTCACAGTTATTGGTTCCTTCATCTGCACTCTACCATCACTTGGCAGCAATGTTGCCTTCACAGCTATCACTGCCATGTCCACCATTACTGCCTATGGACCTTACTTTGTTATACTTGCATGCCGCCATATCTTTGACAACAGGTTTAAGCCAGGGCCTTTCTCTCTTGGCAAGTGGGGTATTTGGATTGGTGGCTGGGGTGCTCTTTGGGGTGCAGTTATGTCCATTCTCTTTTGTGTTCCTCCTGTTTACCCTGTTACAGGTAGCACCTTCAACTATGCCAGTGTCAGTATGTCAGGCGCTATTCTTGTGGGTGTCATCTATTGGTTCACCACAGCTCGCTACAACTACAAAGGACCAAAGCGCACCATTGAACTAGCTACAGATAGTGATGATAATGACTTGGTGAAGCCCAACAGCAACAAAATCGGTATTGGCAGTCCACCAACATTGCCCGTTTCACAAATTCCGAACAGCAAAAATCAGTTAGATCTGAAAGGTAGTAATGGAATTGCTAGCAGTCCACCAACATTGCCAGTTTCACAAATTCAAAACATTGAGAATCATTTAGATCTGAAAGATAGTCATGGAATTGCTAGTAATGAGAAAACATTTTCTGAAGGCAGGTAATGATTCTAGGAATGTGCAATCTATGGATACTTATTATTCTCAGGCAAGAACAAGCATTTGCATGTTCATGGAGATAGTAAGGTGGAAAAATTCATTGGAAAGAGACTATAGGTTGTAATGATGCATCTATTTGCCATGCAAAAAGGCATGAATTTGTATTCTGTAGTAAATCCAGTATGAACATTGAAACCTTAAACCCACAAAATGAGTACAGCAATAGAAAATTGAGAATAGTAGCTGGAAAAATTCAATTTTGTACCCATTATGGATAAAATGTCTACCATGATATGATGCAGCTCAAGATGAACACGCAATTCTCACAAGAAAGTGGCAGTACAATAGATTCATCAACCAGAAAGAAAAGGAAAGCTACAACTTTTCCTCCTTCATGGCAAATTATAGCTACCAAGTTATCCAACTTTCAAACATGACTTGCCACATGAGCTCTTTATTCTTGCAAATTTTACTGGATTTTCCTCAGCTGACTTTGTGCATTCAAACTTCTTCCCATGCTCCAACTCAAAACAAGCTGTCTGAGACTACATCACAGCAGTGTATCGTAGATGATGAGGTTCAAACAGATTCTTTACTGTCACACTTTGTTCAACATCTTCCTGTGTAAGCTTGCCACTTTGTCTACATTGAAAATTGTATTAAAGAAGCACTGGTCGAGATGAAGAAAAATCCAATAATGGGTTTTAACAACAAATGCACATGGTACTTGGCAACTTTATGTGATGTCATATGCTGCTTTAACGAATAAGCATGCATGCTGGCCTTTCAGACCTACCTCCACTAATAAAGTCATAATATTTTATTTTTGTATTGTTTAGGAAAGGTAATTTCTAGAAGATTCAACATTTTAAGAAATAATATTATAATTATTGTGGAACCTTGAAAGATGCTACTACAGTCAACTTTTTTGAAAAGTCTTCAAATTGTGAACTAAACTTTCAAGGTCATACTACTTGTTCTCGAGTAGTCAACTTTTGGATAGTCTTCAACTTATGAAGGGCACTGTTGTGTAGTCAACTTTTGAGGAGTCTTCAACTTATGAAGAGCACTTTTGTGGAATCAACTTTTGAAGAGTCTGCAAATTGTGAAGGGCACTTTCAAGGTCATACAACTTGGTTCTTGTGTAGTCAACTTTCAAAGAGTCTTCAAATTGTGGAGGGAACTTTTGTGTAGTCAACTTTTGAAGTGTCTTTAAATCATGAAGCAACATTTCAATGTGGTGTGTAGTTTTCAAATCAGTGTTTCCGATTTAGGGCATCAATGAATTAAGGGCACATCAACCCTTCAACTTCAAGCGCTCCACAAATTCAAGGTATACTACTTGAAAATATTTTATGAACTTGTGCTCACAAGATGGTAGTAGATTTGGACATTCAAGTTGTTGTCACTAGATGTTTTGCACTCTAAACCTTGATTTTCTTTTTCTTTTTGTAGCTACAAGTTTGGATATGCGAAAGAAGCTACAACTGCACTCATAGTGCCATCAGTGGGTGGTAAGCATTCACATGATTCATAAGGTTAAGGTTCACAACACTTTCTAGTACTTTAGATTTTTGATTGGGTCAAAAGAATACAAAATGGTCAAGGTTAAGGAATGAATGCTTTTTAAATTTGTGGTATCATTGCTATCACATCTAAATCTAATTATCAACATAGTATCAATCTTTTCCAAAGACTTTGTGTAAAAACAAATGTTTTGTCATACCTTCAACTTTGATTTGATTTGGGAAGAATGTTGTGCATGTGGTGAAATGTTAAGGGTCATATAGTGTCAAAATTGGTGTGGTACCCTACTCAATATGCTAGACTACATGATGTTGATTATGTGATGCACATATGTTCAACCTACTTTTAAAAAACAATTCATTTGTTATGAAAATTGACACCTACTGCAAAGCATTCACCATTGATCTTTGTGTCAAGAATTTATACTCTTTGATGAATTATACATATGCAATCAATAAACTCAAATGCTCCTAGAAGCATAATGTGAAATTTGAATGCATGGATATGTAGAATGTCAAAGACTTGAAATTTTCGTTTTTCACATTCTACCAGACTAGTGAAGCCAACAAGTTTTCCTTGAACCTCGTTGATGGCGATCGGTGAAAATGGACACGTTCTTAAAGGAGAAGGAAACAAAGTGCACCATGAAGAAGAGATAGTGATAGTAGGTGGTGGCATTGGGGGCGTTTGTTTTGCCGCTGCTCTCCATAGGTATGATGTCATACCTTCTTCGAGTAATTATCATGATTTGATGTTAATCTAACATGAATTTGAAACTATCATTGATAGAATTAAATGTGACCATGGGATTATTTTCTTATTATTGGAACAGAGTTGGGTTGAAAGCTGTCGTTTTAGAACAATCAGACAAGCTACGAGTCGAAGGCACTACCATCACTCTTTGGAACAATGCAATGAAGGTCATGGAGCTTTTCAACATTGCTGACCAATTGAGGACCGCATATGTTAACACAACAGGGTATGTTCCATTCTCCCACACATGTAGAAATTATTTTTATGTGGTTATTGAAAATTCATTTTTTTTTTAAATGATTTAAAACATGTTCAATTTCATTTTTATAATTTCTCCCAACTATTTTTGCAGAATGGAATATCTCAACTACCTTGGGAAGCGCTTAACAATAATGGATTTTTCTACTTGTGAAGGAGGGTAAATTATTCCTACAAAACACCACATCAAAGGAAAAAACGTAATTGCAAAAATGTAGATGATATTTTGTCCCTACCTTGAAAATGAAAAATGATGTTAATAATTTGGTAAACACAATTTTTTCCATTATGGGAGTGATAATTCATACTTGTGCAAGGTTTTTTCTCATATCCAAACAAAGAAAATTTTGAATATTTTGCATGGTTCAATCTTACAAGTTCACAAAAAAATTTCATGATTTCAACAGGCCACATGAGAAACGATCTGTGGAACGAAAGGTATTGTTAGAAGCCCTTGCTGCGCAAACACCGAAAGGGACCATTCGACTAAACTCCCAAGTGATTAATATCAAAAAATCAAAAACCTCACCAATTTTCACCGACCTAGAACTTCAAGATGGCTCTACCTACTCCGCCAAGGTTTGATTTAAATGTTTAAAATAATGTGAATAAGTATTTTGTCTAACCAATGTTGTCATGATGTTCATAATTTTTGTCCACATTTAATCCATCAAATGTGTCAAATTATTTTTGAAAAATGAAATACATGCATATTCATAATTACTCTCCAAGGATATTAATTGCACATTTTTCAAGAATAACATGAACAATTGCAAGGAAAGGTTTCAATATGTTAGAACAACAAAGGTTAATATGCATTTGGTTGGGGACATTGGATTGTGGATTGACAGGTCGTGGTTGGTTTCGATGGTGTGAACTCAATCGTAGGATCTTGGTTGGGTCTCGAGAAGCCAACTAAAATAGGACAACTTGAAACGCGAGGAATGGCAGAATTTCCCAATGGCCACAATTTTTCAAATTTGTTTCGCATGTTTTATGGCAAAAAAATTGCAATCGCCATTGCTCCAATGACCCCAACCAAAGTGTTTTGGTTAGTGGTTTGGACTGATTCGTCCGAAGGTGAGGAACCTAACTCTTGTTTCTAGGTTTTCATCCATGTACAAACAAGTAAACACATATATTTATGAAAAACATAATTGTACAATGACTTTGTTATTATTTGTGGTTCTTTCATCTCTTTAGGTTGGCGAAACACAACACCAGAACAAATAAAGCAAGAGGCCCTTCAACTCACCAAAGATTTTCAAGTACCAGAACTTCAACTATGCATCAACAACACAGCCTTCGAACATTTCACCAAAAACACCCTTCGACACAGAATAAACGTGAAACCAACTTGTGAAACTCAAGTGGTTGGTAATGTCACGGTTTGTGGTGATGCTTCTCACCCCACATCTCCAGCTCTTGCACATGGTGGATGCATGGCATTGGAAGATGGCATCATCCTTGCAAGAAAACTTCATCAAGCACTCAAATCAAAAGAAAGTAAAATTTCCAAAGTGCCTGAACATGAACGAATTCATGAAGCATTGTTGGACTTCCATCGAGAGAGGCATCCTAGGACCAGTGCTCTCACACGCAAGGCTGCAAGGGTAGGAGCTTCAGTGAATGCTGACACATCAATCAAATGTTTTTTCCGAGATTGGTTTTTCATTCCTAGGGGTGTTCACACAGGAAATTATATGGAAGATGCTTTGTTTGACGTCGGAAAGTTACCCATTGATGAGCCTTGATCACATAATTTGGGGGAAGGAAAATTGACTATGATATCTATCACAAAACAAATTTCAAACTTGTTGGTCACACCACCATTGAAAGTTTGTTCACAAGTGAATAAAAAGAAGCTATAGATTTCATTATATGTTTTTAATGTTCTATAGTAATATTTGTAATGGTAATTGTAATGATGACAACACATCATAGTTAATTTAAATAAAGTGGATTTAGGTTCAATAAATCATTCTTTTGGATGATAATCCCATGAGGAAAATGCTTTTAAACACATGGAAAACCTTTTTATGTTCTCACATTTCAATTGTCACATGTGGAATTGAATGTTTTTCTCCTGCAAAGGGACACCAACATTTATTTGAATTCAAAAAGTCATACAAAATCCTCTTTGAGATCAAGAGCAAAAGGACACCTTGACCATGTGAAATCCTTTTTAAATCTTTGAGATCAAGATAGTTTCACATGGATTTTTTGGTATAATTGATACACGCTTTCTTTTTAAATGTTTTCAATAGGTGAAGATTGAATTTCATGTTTTCAAATGGAAATGGAAATGGTTTCATTGAAATTTCAAAATTCAAACTAAATCTTGTTTTAATATTATAAGATTCAAGGTACAAATTAAAATGTATTATTGTTCTAACCTTACATCAATTCACTAGTAATGTGGAAAAACACAAGGCCTAAAGTGGGCGAAAGTGCTTGAAGAGCCATGTATGGTGCGGTGTAATGGAAAAGGTGAATCTTGAATGGTACATTTGTACCTAACCAATTCATTGAATGGATATGATGATTTATTTATAATTAGTGTGAACCCTGTGCATAATGCACTTGTGTGTTATTTCAACAATGTTAACTGTCCGTGGCCACTGTCCGTCCGGAATCACTGTCACAAACAGACCAAGTTAACTGTCCGTGGCCACTGTCCATCCGGAGTCACTGTCACTAACTGACAGACAGACAGATAAACTTGCTGAATTAATATATTAGATTTTCATCCCACTCTATGATTGTTGTTTCAATAGTCATCGCAATAAATATACTATGGAATTCTAACAATTGATATGTGTTTGTTAATTTTAACACTACAAAGTGGAGAACCTAAGGTGTCATAACAAATCCAAATGTTATGTCTAATGCCTCATTATGGTAACACAAACAAGACACATTTGCTTCATCATATATGAACCATGTAACACAAATTAATATATATACATCCAAGATTAATTTATCATATTTTATAAATGGACAACTTGTTTAACTACATGCATGAATTTCAATTATCTAAAAACCTTTCTAACAAGTCATTTATAATGAATGCATACACTTCATTCACCTCAATTAATAGTGCATCTCAATTTTTTTTCACACCCCTTTGCAATGAACACTAATTTCCCACTTACCACCAATAACCCATATGTTTGATTAATAGCAATATAACATGTGTTATTTCCATGGCATGTAACAAGGGATCATTTTGTAATTCATTTTCCCATAAATTCAACAAGACCATCATTTTTTCAAGCAAAAGCAAGTCATATCAACACAAATGAATTTGTTTCAAAGGAGATTACATGTTATCAACATCCATCAAGGTCATGCAAAGATGTGTTTTGCTATTGCATAAATACCATAATAAAACCCCTTGGATTGAGAATTGTGAAGCCTTACAACCATTAAACCTATATAGCTAGAATCTAACAATGTAAAAACAAAGTGACATTAAGTCCAAACATGATCGGGGTGTAAAAAATGATTGTCTCACAAAAATATCCAATGGACCTCTTTAATTAGACATGTCTTTCAAATTTAGTGGCACATTCATATTGGAATTTTTTTTGCTTCATAGATGCATACAATACTAAGGTATTATTTTATGTAAATCATTTTAAATTTGAACAAGTATAAATATTCTTAACAATTCATGGGAAAAAAAATTAGGATTTTATCTCATTGAGAGAAAAATATTCAAGGATTCATCAAGAATGTGTATACATCATTTTGGCTCAATTTTTTTAATCCAAAACACCTTAGGTGTTAATGTGTGTTAACCAAAATATTCCTTGTAGTTTATTGCTAAGTACTTTGTTTTCTCTTTAATTTATTGATTAGGACTTATCATATTCTATTTTTATCAACTATTGGTCAAGTATCGATTACACTCTTATTAGTCAAACATTTGAAAGACATTTGAATTTCAAATAACTTAACATAAAATTGTATACATAAAACAAAAATAGAAGAAAAGAAAGAAAGTAAAGAAGAGATATAAGTTTTGATTCTAAGAGATTTTTATTGTAAAAACACATTTTGAGTTTCATTGAATTCTTTATGAAAAAAAGTTTGTTTTATAATGTTAAGTCCCTTTTTCAAGTTTTTTTTTTCTATGATCAATACATAATCAAATTGAACAAGACTAGACAACAATAACAATAAAAACATAACAAGAAACATAATAACTTGAAACTATTTCAATCAATAGAAAAATACAATAAAAAATATAAAGATTGAATCAGAATTTGTAAGAAAAATGAAGAAGATAAAATAATCCGGTCCCAATGTGTAATATAAAACATTAAAATGTGACACAAACCAAGTGCCCTATTGTAATGTACAAGGTTCCAAGAAACAAAAATTTTGGGAATTGGGAGACATTGATAGAACATAGTTAACATTGGATAAATTTGATTATTCTTATTTGAATTATATATATATATTATGAGCACTTGTATAAGATTTGGAAGGAATTTATTTCATTTGACATGAAAAAAAAGGAAAATTTAAGACATGTATTAGGTTTTGTGAAGAAAAAGGTAAGTTGGGGAAACCTTAAAGTCCTTCCTTATGTTTCAAATGGGAGAACCCCAATCATGCTTTGACTCCATTGTCAATCTATAGACTTTATTGAAATATTTGTATGAAGTTTTCAAAAGATTCAATAGGATACCCAATAATAATGTGCCCTATAAGCACAACGTCCCAAGACACCACATTTCGTTGGGGCATATCTTACTAAACATTCCTTCCATCCTCAATGTTTCCCCATGTCACACACATGTCTACTAAGATATCTTAAACAAAAATGTCAAATTTGGACCTATTTTGTGGATTTATTCACTAGCATGTTTAGTTGTTTCAAATGAGCTACTATCGTGCATGCATGTTATTTGGTGAGCGGGTGAGTGTGAACATAATGGAATATTTTTAAGCATATTTTGTCCATGTAAAAGGTATTTTTTTAACATGGATTTCTAACATGATTAGAATATATTTTGACATGGCACCACATCACAAGAATCTTTGAATTTTTTTGACATATATGAATATTCTACCATATCATCCACATGTGGGAACTTGGATTGCACAGACTCCTGATTGCACACCAAATTGGTTCAACTTGGAATGCACCATTGTGAATATCAAATGTAATAAAACTTGCAACCCAATGTTCATTTTTCTTATACAACAATTTATAACACATGGACATAAAAAAAATAAGAATGTAATGGCAAACAATATCATAGTGAGACATAGCTTGATAATTCAATGTATTTTATAATCCTTTATTTGTTGTTTAAAAAAAAAATCATTCATGGCATTTTATTTGCTACTAGAATTTTTGGTTTTTCAAATGGTTCAAGTTGACTTATTAATCTTTCTTGATTAATGAACATGTACATTTTGATTAGAGGCTACGGACTTGAATGACATGTGTATCTTTTAACTAATCAACATGGCTGAAATGACCTATTTGGCTATTTTTCAATTGGACATTTAGTCAAATTGAACAAAAATTTGACAACCTTGGTCAAATTGGCCAATGACACTTAATTAAATGAAATATATAATCAAATTGGAAATAAACACATGACACCTTTAGTCAAAATGGCCAATGGAATTTTAGTCAAGTAGGACATTTAATCAAAATGGCCAATGTTATTACTACATACCTACCTACCTACCCACCCACCCACCTATTTACCTATCACAACCTAAATTACCTACCCACCCATTTACCTACTTACCTACTACAACCTACTTACCTACCCACCTATTGTCAAGGACATAAGATCCACAAGAACAAAGCCTAAAGGAAAGGTCTAATTTTCAATCAAGGAACAAGACAAGATTATGTGATTCAAAAACAAAAACACAATAACTAAAAATAAAAACATGAAATGTGCAAGGCAAATGTGAAAATAGATATGTATTATGCTAACATATGTAAACATGATAAGGTTATGTTGCAAGATCATGCTTAAAATTAATGTTGAATAGACTAAAGGAAATGAGGGGTCCTACTTCTACTTATATCCCTTTGGGGACTTAGTTCAAGGAAGTTTCCAAAGAAGCTTCTATCTGTCCATCGAATAAAAAAACTTTTTAAAAACCTTCCTAACTAAAAGTCAATTGTGAGTTAATTAAAACTTAGTTAAAAATTAAGTAGGACTTAATTAAGGGTTAACTGGGATTTAATTAGGAGTTAATTAGGAGTTAATTAGAATTAATTAGGACTTAATTAAAAGTTAACTTTGAATTAACTAGGAGGTAATTGGGACTTAATTTGAAGTTGACTAAGAGTTAATTTGGACTTAATTAGAACTTAACTAAAACTTACTAAAGTCAACTAAAAATCAATTGGAGGTGAATTATGAATTGAATGGAAGTGAATCAAAATTCAACTAAAAATTAACTAAAACTAAACTAAAAGTTAAATACACGAATGAACATTCAAATGAAGGAACTCCATGGCATTGGCATCCATGATATCACCTCCCCTTCTAGCGACGAATTCCACAAGGAGCAAACTTGGGTTTGTTTGGTAATTATTGATGAAACTCATGCATTTTCTCCATGGCATTTGATAGGTTTTTGATTGGTAGCCAAGTGTGTTCACTCACATCATACACATGCCAATGAACAAAATATTGGAGTTGACGATTAGAGATCCTTGAATCTAAAATGTCTTCCATTTCATATTCATGTTCACCATCGATTTCAATAGGTGGAAGGGGATCATGGATTTTTCCTAAAATGGTAGACACATGATAAGGTTCCAACAAAAAAACATGAAACATAGGATGGATTTTCATAGAACCTTGAAGCTTGAGTTGGAAAGCCACAATATTGATTTGTTTCACAATGAAAAATGGACTTACCCTCTATGATCCAACTTCTTTAATGGTTTTGTTGTTTTGATATGTTATCGTCGAAGCCAAACATAAACCTCAACCTTGAAGTTTCGTTATTCCTTCTGACGTTCATTAGCATTCTCCTTATATCACCTTTGTAATTTTTCAAGGTTAGATACAAGTTGAGTTCAAACATCCACTATCCACATGGTTCAATCCTTAACTATTGGATTCACGACTTTGTACACACCTTGAATGTTAAACTAAGGGTGCAAACCATTATTTGCAAATAAATGTGTTTATGGGTTGATGCATGCACTATGTTGTTGTAGGCAAACTCTGCAATGGCCAAAAGTTCTGACCAATTATCTTGATGATAATTGATTATGCATTATAAACATTGTTCCAAAATTTGATTGATTCGTTTTATTTGCCCATCCACCCAGGGGTGGAAAATTAATGGCAATTTCACCTTCACACTTAAAAAGTCAAAAAATCACTTTCCAAAACTTGGATGCAAATTGAGGCCCACAATTAGAAATGATATGTTTAGGAATACCATGATATTAAAAAACATGATCAAGGAATAACTTGGTCGTTCCTTCGCTAGTTATTACATTGGTACATGAAATGAAATGAACCATCTTCATCAAATGATCCACCACCATGGGAATGCAAGGATTGATAATGGTTGAAGGAGATCATGACAGTGATGACAAGGATTCTTTGCTTGAGCACAAACATAGCAAAGTCCAATAATTTCCAAAGTTGCGGCCATCAATATTTTCAAGACATTAACTTTGTGGTCTTATTGAATCCAAAATGGCTTGCAACCAAAACGTTGTGCCTATCCTAGAGAATTTGAAGTTGTGTAAAGCCCATCAAGAACGTACAAAAGACCATCACAATATAGCAAACCATCTTCAAACTCAAACTTGGCATGATCATTAAAAAAACCCTGGACTTGATGATGACTACTTAATTGGCCTTGGATGCCAATAATAAGAAGCCCTTTCTTCAAATCTTCATGAATTTGACAAAGAAAGGTTGTGTCATCAGGAATTACCGATAACACTTGAAGTCGAAGATGTTTAAGCTTGAGAATGACGTCACATTGTTGTTCATAGGTTGCATCTCTCTCCTTAGGCATGAAGTATAAGCAACATGACAATGCATTAAGTTTCCCTTGTTGGCATCTAAGGTGATACATGATGACAAATTGGAATTGAAACAAAAACAATTCCCACCGAGCTTGATGTTGATTCAAAACATGAGTTGTCATGAAATACTGCAAGTTCTTATGGTCTAAATACATAGCAATTTCATGTTGAATACTTCAAGCAAATGACGTCACTCCTCATATGCATCCACAATGGCTAGAATTTTTTTATCTCATAATTAATCTTCGTAAAAGAAAACTTAAGAAAATGGAAATCAACAATATGAAGAAGATTTTTTTTTCAAGTTATGAGAGTGTGGCACCTACTACAAAGTTGGAAGCGTCCGTCTCCAAAACAAAAGGTTTGGAAAACTTTGCATGAATTAGGAGTGGGGTAGTTGTGGAAGAAGCTTTCAAAGATTGAAAAGCATTTTTGACTTCAACTCCCCTAAAAAAAAATTGATCCATCCTAATTAATAAAGTAAGAAGGGCCACTATTGAAAAATAGTGAGCAATGCAACGTTGATAAAAGTTGGCAAATTTAATAATGCATTGAACTACCTAAATAGAAACTAGAATAGCCCAATCAACAATGGTTTGAACTTTATGAAGATCCATGCAAATGCCATCTCCAAATATGACATAAACCAAGATTGATGGAATTCCCATTTTTCCAATTTAACATAAAGTCTAACTTCCCGAAGCTTTTCCAAAACCATATGTACATGGTGCTCATGGACCTCCATGTTCTTTGAAAAAATGAGGATGTCATCAATATAACACACCATGAAATCATCCCAAGTACTCATGAAAGACATTGTTCATCAAATGTTGGAAAACAACAGGCACGTTAATAAAGCCAAATGACATCACAACATATTCAAAATGGTTGTAATGGGTTTTGAATGTCATCTTCCATTAATCACCTTCTCGAATGCGCACCAAGTTGTATGCTCAACGTAGATCAATCTTGGTGTACACCTTGGCATGACTAAACTAGTCTAACAACCTTGAGATCAAGGGCAAAGGGTACTAATTTTTTACGATGAGACAATTAAATCCATGATAATTTACACACATTTGTAAATAACCTTTTTTTTTTTTACAAAAAGGATAGGGGCACTAGTTAAAAACTTTGAATGTCAAATGAACCCCTTCTTGAGGTTCTCACTGAAATATTCACAAAACACTCCAAGTTTGTCTTGCAACATATTATAGATGGGTCTGAATGGAGGTTGTGCTCCTTCCACAAGATCAATGGTGCAGTTATATGGTCAATGTTTGGGCAAGGTGTCTGCATTTCTCTTTTCAAACACATCTTTGAATTTTTGGTATGAGGAAGGAATTTCATGTGACGTGGTTCAACATTTGGTAAGGGAAAAACATAAATAAAAAATGCATCTCCTCTTGTGGTAACCTTCATGAAGGCTTTTGTTGTAACAAACGAAGGCTTGGGGCACCTAGGCCTTCTTGTACCGCCTAGGTCTTCCTTTTGCTTCAAATTTTGCATGCTTCTAATGAAGGTTTCACATTCCAGGGCCTTGTGTTGAAAATGAAGACTTCGTGTATGCCAATCCATTCGCAAATTATGTAGAACAAGCCAAGATAATCCAATGACGACAAGATTTCTTGAAGATGAAATGACATTGAAAACAACCTTGCTAATGTGGAAATTGATGGTAACATCTAATGGTTTGGTTTCATGTGTGATTAGTCCTAATGAAAGGCTCTGACCATTAATGACCTTAATCGACATTGGTATTTTTTTTCCACTAAAACCAAGTTGTATTGTCACACTAATTCCTTGTCCATAAAACATGATGATGCGCCAAGATCAAGAAATGTCTGGGCCTCCATTGTCACAAGCTTACTACATTTGACAATGATTAATATTAAAAAACATGGTGTTGGGTCTGAAAATAGGTTGGGACCATTTTCATTCCTAGTGATGACATTCTTCATTTTGCACATTAAAATTCTTTAAAATTCTTCATTTAGCACCTTGTCATAACATTCTTTACCCGCGAATGTTTACCAAATTACACTGGTTGATCTATAAAAT
>Ga0116227_10008153_pt1 | contig 19942 bp, 18 predicted proteins | sample S1TSphgellanicum_FD_89693 | JGI IMG/M metagenome (GOLD analysis project Ga0116227, IMG submission 89693) | Host-associated microbial communities from peat moss isolated from Minnesota, USA - S1T2_Fb - Sphagnum magellanicum MG | ecosystem: Host-associated > Plants > Peat moss > Unclassified... | reverse complement strand
GAAGAAGACAGATACATGGCACCGCGTCGAGCGCTCCCACGGGAAATTCTTGCGCCGTTTCCGCTTGCCTCGCAACGCCAATGTCGAATCAGTGAACGCCAAAGTGGAGAATGGTGTGCTCACGGTGACAGTCCCAAAGACCCCGCAACCAGAGCGAGAGGTACGAGTGGTGAACATCGACTAGGGCCTCTCAAGTTACGGTTTCGTGATCAGCTTCTTTTGGATGCTGTCACATTAGAGTTTTCCTTTAAGTCATCCTGTCTTCACCCTGTCTTTGGGCCTCGTTTCACTCACTATCCCCTCTTTGACTGAGGTCCGCAAAGTAAGGAAGTTTTATTAAATCTGGGTATGAAATGCTGAAACTCAGCATTCGAGGTAATTATAGTAGTTGTACATGTAGAAGCAGTGAAAATATATGTAGCAGCAGTGGAGGCGCTGAGGAACCTCCACTGAGGAAAGGAAAGACGAGGGTCAAAACCGGATGAAAATCAGTTTGGCACAAAAAGTGGTGCATTTCTGAGTTTGACCCCCCTCCCCTGAAGGCTAGTATACTTTTTTGTGGGTTTTTTTTTTTTGAACCTCACTTGGTTTTGGACCAAACTTAGGGTACTGGTGCCGAGTTTTTCTGACTTTATGGAAAACTCTAGTGTTTGTAATAGGTTTACAAGTTTCTGAAGAGTTCTGAATCAAACTTGCTGGTTCTGAAACTATGTTTCAAAATGTTGTAAATTTTTCACTTAATCAGCAATACATTATATAGTAGTTGACTGCACCCAAATTGCTGAAACCTTTCTCAGTACTTTGGACACAATGTAACATGTAAATTGCAACTGACATCATCTCCAAACACGTGGATGCAACCTAGAATATTTAGAAGTACACTATGCATTATAACTTTGGATAAATTCGTATCAAATGCCAATTCTCTCACATGACACATTTGAATGAATGCATTGCAAATTACCACCTTACAGAACACAAATAAATCCATTGCATATTTCACCACATTACAGTACACTGCCTCATCTTAGTAAACTTACACAATGCCTAGATGGAATGGGTTTTTATTGCATTAGAATATTATGAAACTTAGGTCTGTATTTTCCAAGTGTTGTAGTAGGGAAATATGATTGTCCACTTCCATCATTTGGAATTGCAACTAGTGTTTCTTTTCCAATATATAGGAATGTGTCAGAAATTAAACATGGTAAATCAAACCCTTTTCCTCTTGGTATAAAAGTTGGGGGCATACCTAGGACTTCTCCAAGTTCCTTGACACTCTCCATTTGAGCTATTACCATATATTTTCTTACTTAGAATTTCATCTTGGCAATGACTCCTATTTGTCACATGGGTTATACAATTCGGTTTGTCTGTATCCTATTACATATAAGTGAGGTTTAAGGCTTAATATTTAGTGAGTAAGCCATGAGATTATGGGTGAGGATTTGAAAATTGGCACCACTATTTTGCTTTTAAATGGTGCCACTTCTTGTGTGTCAAGACACATCAAATGTTCACTTTCAGCTCTCTTTTTCTTTTCTTTTTTTGGGTTACATGCTAACTTGTATTATGACATTAGGAATTGTTGGTCGAATCTTTTAATCAAGGCTGACACAAAAGTTGTATTTTTCTCTTTTTTTGTTATAATAAAAAGCACATAACATTACAGTTTTCAACATAGTAGGGTACATATATGTGTGTAGAACTTCAATATTCATATTCATACATAAGGGTATATATCAAAAACATTAGATAGTGGCATATGTGCATTTCCATATTTTTGCAATGCATATGATTATGATCAATTTTGTTGATATTATGGAGACTAATTATTGAATATATTCTATTTTTATTCATTACATTCATTACCTTGAACAAAATTATTACATATGCTCTTGAAACCCCTTTAGATATTACTACCATTTGCCGTTATAAAAAAATGTTTTGAATATGTTTTTAACACTATTGATTTATTTTTGTTAATTTGTTTTGATAAGATGTTTGAAATTTTGTGTGTTCATGTTTGCAATGCCAACAAACATGCCAATTGTGCAAAGTCAACGTCTTTCTTCACTTTGTAATGTGCCATACTTAAAAATAAGTTTACAAGCAAATGTTAAGGAAGACAATTACTTGCAGATCAAATAGTTATAGGCCATGTAAGCTACCCGTGCTCAGTATTTGAACCTGCCAAAATATTTCTCACATGCAAGTTTAGTTATTTACTTTTTCGCAACCCCACCCATAAAACAAATAGGTTGGAACTACTAATAGCAGCGAGCCACGTGGACCAATCATTATGATTGGCCAATCAAAAGCAGGGATCAGCAGTCAGATCATATTTATTACACTCTTCTCTAGCAGGTGCACAACTTTGCTGTGCTTTTTACCAGCCTCAGCAAACTGAGCAAATATGCAGGGGAAAAACCAGTTTCCTGAGACACGCCGGGCATATGTTGGCTTTTCTTCATCTAATTTTAATGTGCAGGGTCACATACTGAGCACCGGTGGGGATGCTCTTAGTGACTAGAAATTTAAGTGTTTTAAACATCCACAATAAATCTGATGCTTTTAAAAATCAAAATACTCAGTACTCTGATACAAATTCCAGGAGAAGAAGAGATAATTCCGGAATATGTGAATCGCCAGAAAACAACAATCCTTGATAACGTTCATGTCATGGAGACATCTAGAACTCTTGGAAACCCACTACAACTAACCTTTTCTACTAAACCGTTTATTCTCTCTAGAATCGGTACCTGAACGAAGCTTCTACTAAACCGTTATTCTTTCTAGAATCGGCACCTGAACGAACCTTCTACTAAACCATTATTCTCTCCTGAATCGTCATCTGCACTAACTTTCTTAAACCATTATCCTCTCCAGAATTGTCGTATGCACAATTCTAAACCGTTTATCCTCTCCAGAATTGTCGTCTGCACGAATTTCTAGACCATTATCCGGTGCAGAATTGTCGTCTGCACGAAACTTCTCAACCATAATCCCTCTCCAGAATGGTCGTCTGGACATCTCTTTGTTCCTGGAACGCTGCTGCATTCCAGGATCGCGCGTTGCTGACGGTGTGCGCATCGTCTACTCTGAAGAATCGCAAATTTCGTTTTAACTATGTTTCTCTAAAGAGGCCCTGTTTTTATGGAGCTCGGGCGACGACGATGCTTTGGCCGAGAAAGAATGGCGCTAGCGCACTTGCATCTGGAAGTCTCCAGTGTCATCTGGAGGGAAGCGAACTGTCGTGGCGAGCGTTCCAGAGAGCGCCTTGTTTCTTTCTGTCCCTTCCCCTAAACCCTAAACTCTCCTGGGGGAAGTTCTAGCGTCGTCCCCTGCGTAAAAAGACAAGCTAGAATTGTTATTTATAATGTCATCCATTTCATATTTTGGGTTTGAAATTCAAATTATTAAAAAAAAAATTAAAAAATCAACAATGCAAAGATTGTAATGTGCTTTTAATATTTTAATGAAAATATGCTTTAAACATTTTCAATTTGAATATATTAATCTTCAAAAAATTCTCTAAAAGAAACCAAAATCCTTCAAGATATTATAACTCTGTAACTAATCTCAAGTTTCAACACAAGCCAAAATATCATCTTTCAAAAATCCTCTTGTAAAAAAATAGAACCTATGACCTAAGGGCCCAAATTCCTTAAGCTACTATACTCTATAATGAATCTAAACACAATATCCTTGCCTTTGTAGGCAAGGCCAACAACAAAGCACCCAATAGAGGAGGGAGAACAAGGAACAAAAGGAAAGGACCCATGACTAAGCCAAAAAAAAAACAGAAACCCTAAACCAGGTGAGCAAGTAGGTAATCAACAATTAAGTTCCAACACCCACCTCAAGAACACTAGAAAATTCAACAAAAAGAAAATTGTGTCTTGAAATCAATCCCACCATTTTATGGATCCATTCTTGTACAAAGTGAAAATGAGTGCAAGTCTGAGGTGGCACCTTATTTCATACTAAGTTCAAGTTTAGTTTGAAAGGTGCATTCACACTTGGTGTTACTAGGGGACTCTAAGGTTGAGTCCCCTAACACCATGCTATTATACCCATTTAGGACTTAAACCTAATTACCATGAAAATTTTATGTTAAGCTAACATTCAGTTAACATTAAAGCTATGGTCCATTTAATAACATTGGGTGCCACCTAGATTTTCATTTAGCACTGACCTAACATCAAGTGTGAATGCACCTTTATTAGTTTAATTCTGTCTAATTATGTTTTACTAATTTCTAATTATGATTAGTGTGCCCTAATTAGTCCCTTAACCCACACAACCGTGTGCACAGAAGCAACAGCAGCAGCACAAGGGGAAGGGAAAGAAGAGCTTGTGTGCAGCGATGGTGGTCGTGTCGCTCCTTTTCTAGCGCGCCTTCTCTTCTCTCTCTCTCTCTCTCTCTCTCTCTCTCTCTCTCTCTCTCTCTCCTGATTGCTTCTTCCTCCTACCCGTCTACATCATCGTCGACTAGTACTCCGTCTCCACGCCTTTGTTGTCTGTTGCTTCTTCTGAAACGCTATAGCGTAGGGAATCTGTTCTCTCGTCTCTCGCTGGTTTTTTTGTTCTTTTGTTCGTTTTTTTTCTTTCATGGAAAGGAAAGCAATGGAGCGTGCAAACCTCGAGACCTGGAGTTACATCAAGGAATGTTAACTTGTTGTGGCGGTGGTGTCTGTCGAATTCGTGGTTTTTCTGGAGCAAGGAGTTTTTGGTTTGCGGTTGTGGAGTGTGACAGGAAAGGAGTTCCTAGGGTTTTAGGTTAAGGTGTAAAAAGTGCGGCAGCTATGGGGAAGAATCAGGCCTACAAGGCTATGCAAAGATCGAAGATGTCGTCCAGTACCGCTGCTGGCGGTCCTGGTGAAGAGATTGAGGATGGCATGGTGTGTACTCTTCCTCTCCGTTTCCTTGCAAGCTTTTTTTTTTTTTTTTTAAATCAAAAATTTGGTGGTTCCTGTGAGATGAAATCCTTGTAGATGTATAGAGAAGGAAGGAGATGGCAAGTATCTCTTCCATTTGGATTTTTATTTGCATATTTTGTAGAGGGAAGAGTGAAGAGTTTGGTCAGGCTAGGGTTTGGAGATGGAGAGTTTTTCCCTTGGGAGGAGTGCAGGAAGAGCTACTGACAAAGGGAGACGCAGATGGACGGATCATTCCATTCACCAGAGTGGCATGCAGCACGCCTCGCCAGCCTTCAAACATCGCACACAGTCACATGGGAAGAATGGAAGCAAAAGCAGAAGGTATGGATTTCCTGGTCAATGACAAAGCCCTAAATCACATCAACTGCAAGCAGGCTTTGGTTATTAGGTCTTGCATATGTTTTACAAAGACAACATCTTCACCAAATCTAACCAGAGGCAGATGATCTAGCATCCATGGATAATTTTGTTATGGATGTGCAACTCCCATACCTAGGATGAGGCGAAACGGCAGGGAGAGCTTGAAGATGTTGAGGCCCGTTTGATGCGGGAATACCGAGCACAACTTGATGCAGAGCGAGCAAACAAGCTGGCTCGGGGGTCCAATCATGCTGACAAGAGGGAGAAGTTGAAAAAGGGTATTTTCCAGCCTTCTGTTTTGGAGCATCTTTCGCAGGCTTTTCTGTGTTTCATCAGGGCCATATTTCTCAATGATAGTGGTTTTGTAAATGGAAAGAGGATTCATGTCAGTAGCCTGCTAAAGAACTGTGCTTTCTGTCTCAATGTCCTCTTTTTCAAAACTGTTCTTGGAAATGGATTCTGTTGCAATTTTGCATTTCAGTATCATTCATAAGATGTCTTATTGCTTTGCCTGCAATGTTGTTGCTGTGGAGTTTCTGTAATGTCGTAGATATCTTCCAAACAAATTGTCTCTGTGGCCAACTATATATTGCATTTTCACTTGGTCCTCCATGCACATGCAGCCCATTTACTTCAGAGTTTTGAAGCACAATTGGTACCATTCAATTCTTCTCCATTACCTTGTAGTTGCTGGGAGGTGCTATTTGTTTGTAGTTTACGTTTGTCTAGAACAGAGTGTAAACACTTCTTTGTTTTCAAAGAGTATTGTGGTGTCCCAGTTTCCTGTTTATAATGGTTGCTATTGGTGTGATGTTTGCAGGGAAGAAAGACAAGGAGAGGGACAAAGAAAAGGACAAGGAGAAATCGAGGACAAGCAAGAAGAGAAAGGTATGTGGGTATCAAGCTTCACCTTAGCCCAATGATCCTATTAGGACTCTACTCAAGAACTAACAATTGGACTTTACAGAAGTGGAATTCCGTTTTTTAGTTCTGCTGCTGCAAATCTAGTTGGAGTAACAGCCATTACTTTTTCTTGATCTCTTTCTCTTCTTCTACAAAAATATAGTCACATGTTACTGCCATTTCGTTACCATGCTCAGAGTAGTGGTAAACAAGATCTGGTAATAGTAAGACCAGGCTTTGTTTCCAATTCAAATCAGGAAAACCAAAGCTGAATATCAGTACAATAGCCTTCTTTTTCCTGTGGTGTCAAATTCTTATATGAGGGGCCAAGTCTTTGCAGAAATAGTATGTCTGTTTTTGTGATCAATGGTTTTGGCAGAAATCTTCGAAGAAACGCCGTGTCAGAAGTGATTCAGAATCAGATGTAGAGAGCTCAAGTAGTGATGATGAACGGCGGAAAGACCGTGATCGGCGCAAGTCAAAAAGGGATAAGCGAGAGAGGAAGGAGAAGCTACAAACAAGAAGAAAACATTCTGAAAGCACATCAAATAGTGCAAGTGACAGTGAAGGTGAAAAGAAGGGGCCATTACCCCTGTCATGTTTTTTTGAAAATGCAGAAGAGTAGGTTGAGCTAAAGCTTTGCTAGTCCCTCCCTTTTCATCACTAGAACTCACGCCATCATGGTGGCCTTGAAATATCACATTTAGAATGGGTGTGTGCACAAGATGGTTCAGCATTTCATTAAAATTGCTTCAAGGAAGGCAATTTTCTAGTCCTGCAGTTTGAGGAGAGAGTTTTGAGGGAATGGGGAAGTTTAGGATTGATTTACCAGGGTCAACTGTGTTGTGCCTAATCAATTGATTTCACTGTCTTATATCAGTTTGTGAGAATTGCAAGTGAAGAGATCCGATCCATCCAAATCTGAGTTGATAAAGAGGGACCTTCAGATCTGGGGAGCATGTGATGGAACATCTGGTGCCAGAACTTCATATTGCATGGTTTGTTTTAGAGTATCAAATTTCACTATTGTTTGAGCTCCCTTGCAAATCTGTGAGATTCTGTAATTTGATGCACATTGGGTAGGTAGAAGATGCCAGTACCTGTTCAAAGCATGAAGAATAAATTTATATGGGGGCTGGAAAATGGCTGCTCTCTGATATAGTCTGGTTACACAACAGTGGTGTCAAAAATCCCAACAAGTGGAATTCAGTGAATGCATCAATATGTAACCTTTAAAACAATTAAAACTACTTTACACTGACATCTTCAAAAAGATCATTTCATCACTAAACAATTGTTCTCTCCCTCTCTTTATCTCACTCAACTAGTAGCATGCGGTTGCATTCATCTTTTGTTCTTTTCAAAGCTCACAACTGACCCACTTGCAAATCCCAGCACACATACCTATGAACCATCTGAAATAAAAACAGTTTGTCACAAGCACCTTCAACCTGTTGTTGAACTCTCGTTTTGGCTAACAATTTGAATGCATTTTTCCCAAGCAGACCTTAATGCTTTCTTCTTTACCAACTTTTTCATCTTGACCCAAAAATTATGAACTTCCGAACAAGTGCTTGCAGTTATGGGGGGAATTTATTTATACATCCAAATTTTTTATCTATCCTTATTACCCATTTCATTGCAGTCCAACTTGTTTTGTTTATACCTTGCACTTCTGCAATTTGGACTACAGTTGCATTCTACATATAGCCCCGTCTAAAATACATATCTAGATTTGCAAATGTTGATGTGCTTGACCCTTGTATTATTGTATGTAATCCTTTGTGTCAAAATTCTCACATGTTAAAATACTTTGCACAAAACATCTTTCTGGCAAACAATTAAGAATTTTGTGAAAAGGGGACAATTGCCCATTCACAAAGTATTGGAACATCCATGAAGCTAGACAAGAATGAACAAAATGAAATCTAAAAGTGGTAGTCATTTGTGAGAATGGAATTGTCACGTCTCTGATGTTGCAATATACAACGTGTTTGAATCTGTGAGAAATATATGAGATTATGTGGCTTTTATGGATGGCTTGCAATCTGCTTTGTGACATGGGAGATTACATGCTTATTAGATTGCCCTATTGGCATCATCTGTAGTTGTGACTAATTGAAGCGCACATTCTCAGAGCTTTCAATTGCTCTTTGTTGACTTCATTTAATCCCTCCATGTGTGAAAATCGTGTGGAAAGGATTTTTGACCTTGTGGTTCAGAAGAATCTTGACCTCATTGTTGCCCAATTATTGCAGACAACTTGGGATGAAGGTGATTCTGATGGGTGCGTGGCATTACCGGAGTAAAACTTGAAAAGAGAATCCCCAATACCTGCACCAGACTGGTATGTTGATATGTGCATACCCACCACCACTGGTTACAGTGACGAGTCCCCAGACTGGAGTTTTGTCAAGGGGTAGTAGAAGGCAAAATTTCCATCTGACTACTACATTTCACGCTGACTACATTTTCAATGAAGTAGTGTAAAGACTCAAGAGGTGTGTAAAAACACACTGTAAATACTGTTTACACAGTTTTTGTACTGAAAGGAAATCTGATAGAGGTTGATCAATACATCACAAAGCAATTGCTAGAAACAAGCCAATGATCTTACTTTTCAATGCTAGTGATGCTTCTTCATGAGACAGAGACAGGGAAATCATGTGTAAAGTAAAGAGAGCTTGTGATAGACATGACACATCAAAGAGTTTGATGTCGAAGACAAAAGCTGAAGTGAGTATGTCAATGCATCATCAACGCATCTTGGGTGGAACTTGGCCTCAAATTATAAGTCCAGGATGGACACAAAAGACTTTGGCACAAAAATATTAATTAAGATTTGAGCAGTTTGAGACTAAGCTCTCTTTAAAAGCTTACATGAGCATAGTCCCCCTTCTACAAAGGACACCACACCTATTAAGGCCAAAGAGCTTGCCGTATGCAGTGGATTCTGCCAGATGCAAAATACACACACCCGAGGCTCAACCTAACGGGCTTGTGCAGGGCATGCTTACGTGGCAGAATGAATCTGCCCATACATGGGCCCCTCTATGGGACAAATTAGATTCATAGAAAGAAAATTTGACAATCGAATCACACTTTATTGGGCTCATGGTCTTTCATTGCCTGTTATGAAGTGCATTCCAACAATGAAACATTGTCCATTGCTAGTCATGTAGGGTTTAAGGTTTAGGGTTTAACATATCAACATTTGATCTAGTTGCATTTCCTCGGTATAATTTGGGATGCACCCTTTAATGTACTATGGAATGGGCAAGCAATTGTGAGCCAACATTTCCATTAGGTGATAAGAGGATCTTCCAGGGCCTATTCCAAAGAATAACTGGTTTTCTCGTTGTTGTTGCTTCCCATTGTGACTGTGTTCTCTATTGTCAATTCATGTTAAAATGGACACCGACAACATGAAAAGTTGAGCCAATAGAGAGCTATCTCTCCCACATATGAAAAAGCGTAGAAAAGTGCATGAATAGACCACCAAAACCAGTTATGTGTAATATTGTATCATTTTGGTGGATTTCGCACAAATCATATTAATTTTAGAGATGCTGAATTATTTTTTTAAATATTTTTCTCAAAGAATTTTTTTTTTTGGTGAAGGGAAATGAAATTTTTTTTTGGGAATATTTTAATTCTCGAAATGAAATCTTCCAAGTTAATTAATACACACTACTACCAGTGACAATGAAATGGTGAAAAAAACTAGTTGATTATGTGGAAATTGAATTCCATTTGAATGAAAATATTGAATAAGATTGAAAACTAGAATTGAATTCAATTTTTTGTTGAATCAAATTCAAATCTAAATTGAGTTCATATTGAATTGAAGTTTCTAAAGGGCATTCAAATAGATTTAATTTAACTCGAAATTCAATAGGATTTAGATTTAATTGAAAAGATATAGGATGCAAATCGGTGGTCTCAAGGTATGAAAATATGCTCGTCACTTCCATCATTGGTGACTATGAATTTTTTTAATTTTTTTTAATTCAAAAGACATACATTCAAAAAGACACTTTTCCATCCCATCTAAAGTAGATTTCAAACCAAAATCTACTTTGGTAGGACAAGACTACTAGTGGACCCTACAACTCACCAAGTAAAAGGCTCTACCCTTTATTGGATTGTGAATTATTTTTCAAATCGTTGTATTTGAAGAAATCGTGTGAAATCATGGTTTCTCAAACATGGCACTTGTATGGTTGTACTTGTAGGCATAGGTCAAACAAAACAAATTAATTCATCTAGTTAAATTATATAAAAGACAATTTGACAAGAATTGAGTTACTCATTTGTGGGAGAAAGAAAATATATCCAAGTGTATCACAATGCATCAATTCCATAGAGATAGAAATCTAAAAATCTCATGGAACCTTATTATATTCTTCACTCGAGATGTTCATCACACCTTGACAACATTCCATGGTACTATCGATATATACCTCTACATGTACATGTGATGTAGTTCATTTTGCAAAGTACCTCCTAATGTACTAACGACTTTATGTGTTAATTACAAAGACATCTACAATTTTGACTACAACTACATTGGTGTGAAGCATTTGGAATAGGACTACTAGGGATTTTGGATGTTTCTTTATTTATCTAATATGTTTCTAGGACAAAGACCAAAGGGGGAAAAAAAACACACACAACTTGGGATGATATATTAACAAGCTCACAATTTTCGGTACTTGGATTTTGTTGTAGTTACAACATTTACAACTTTCTCTAGACCTCTTTCTTATGCTTATTGGAAGCTTTCACATGTACGAATCAATTTTCAGATGATTAGATAATGGAAGGAACATTTGTTGCAAAATATTTACTTTGAGATCTCTACGGGTGACCCAAAGATTGCTTCTATCAAGTTTGATAAGCTTGTCACATGTCCTATTATGGGTATATGCAGTTGTTATTATGGATGCAACACATTCTTTGAACGAAGAAAGATTGTTGAGAGAATGAGTAAAGTTGGACATTCGAGTAGGAACGTAGTGATGAGTTACAATTAAGAATTGTGTCTTTAGATTAAAAGGGTATAATTAAGGAGGTGGAGTAGGGGATTCACTAAAAAGAGTATTAGACTTGTAGCAACTATGGAAAAGAATGAATTAAGAAAAGAGGTTCAAGCTAGCTCATTCGAATAAGAAATCCCCAGTAGTCCTGCCCAAGCTCTGCATCCAGCAATATGTTGCACAGAGAGCGGGCATTACTTTGCCTCTTAAGAAACAACAGCTTATAGATTTATGCTCTTCCCACATGCTACTCAAGTTTGATACATAAACCTTGCACAGCTGCATCCATGGATTCAGCATATCAAGAATGAATCCTCTAGGTTTATCAAAAGCAATAGTGGGTGCGGTTTAAGTGTATCAGAATCCACCTGAAATCTTGGCACGCCATCATCTAAAATCCGCATCCTAAGTTTCTGTCACATTTCCCGAAGCAAGGGGAAAGCCAATGGCAAGACAAATGTAGAATATTTGGTTTGTCCAAATTATAAGCAAATTTGCTCTGAGAGGCCATCTTTGCATCCACAAACTATTGAATTCCTGGTTCTAAAAGCCACTAATCTCCATAGTGAATCTTTCTTGGACTAGCTAATTACACTCAATGACTCAAAATGACTCAAGATCCTCGACTTCAGGTTTGCTTTCTGCAGCCAGGACACTGGCCTCAACCGAAACCATGAATGCTGGCACCTTTTGCTCTTTCCTTCTTGAATTTTGTCGAGATCCCTGGCAGAAATAGCTGTGTCCTCCAATGCTGTCTTCCCACAACTGGCAAAAGATTCTGCATGCTCACACTTGTCTGCTCAAACAGAACAATTAACAAAATCTGGTTTCTCTTCCTCAATCTTCACCTGCTCATAAGCCTTTGAAGTGGCTTGTGTTTGCATTTCATCTGGATCGGTCACCATGCCTTCTATTGGTCAACATGGTACATGAACCCAGTACTTTCTCATCGTTGGGTGTACTAGATTCCATGCTGATACCATCTTGATTATTCAGCTCTACAGCAACTACTTGCTCAAGTTGGCCTACCCATTTGTGAAGTGTGCTGCAGTTCTACAACACCTGGGGTAACCTCATTTTCTTCTCGTAAAGATCTCTGGTAGATGCATTCATTCAGTACTTGCTCATCTTCTGATCAGTTCTCCAGTGAAAACATCTCCATCATCTGTCTGTATTGTGTCAACTCCACAGACTTTTGACAGTGCTTGCTGAACTTACCCTACACGTTGCAGGTGAAGCTATGAGATGCGAGTTTCTTTCCAGAACAGGATTCTTCACACACTCATGCCCTTTCCCTGCAACTGGGTGAGATTCTCCAGTTCTCATCACATGTCTGCTAGTATCAGATGCACGTGTTAACTCCTTGACAGTACTGCTCCCACCTTCAACATCCTACAGTTTCAAATTTGACTAACACTCTGCCTCTTTCTTGTGGAGTTGCCTTCTGTGACTTATTTGACTCTGGAGGGGTGATCCTGGGCTGCCCAAGTGCTCCAGATCTCGGTGACTGGTAGATGTGGATACTCTGATGATGGGTACTGTAGGTTTAGGATAATGATTGGTAGTTGCTGCCACACTTGCCCACCACAGATAGCTGATTCTGACATCTCTTCAGTGGCTATACCCTCTATCGCTTCTGTAGCCATCCTCTCCTTGTACAGATGCTTAATGATCACACAAACTGACAGTCTAAATTTCAGTCTTATTACATTGACACATGCAGCAACCGCAATAACATATCATGTCCCCTCTCTCAACCTAGTACTGTATCCTCAGAGCTCAGATTCCACTTTGAGAGGTTTTGGCCATAAAGATTTACATAGAGCCACACATTCCCAAATTGTAGACTCAAAGGGCAGCTGCCAAAATGCACCCTCCAGTACAGAGCCTTGTGGGTATTCATTCTATTGATTTCATGCCCATACAAAGAGCTTTCAGTGGGTAATACCAGTATTCAAAGCATATGATCTTCTGTATCAAACTGAAACTCTTGCAAGAATATCTCACATCTCTGCTATGTGGTAGATGATGTGGCAATGACCTTTCCTGAATTTCTGGGTTGAAGTTCAGGTTGCTCATATTTGGGCTCTTGAAGGTTTTGTCAATAATGAATGTAGTGACAGTCAACTGTTGCAAGACAGTGTGCAACATACTCAGCCTTCATTTTGAAGAGCTCCATAAGCCTCCTCCCTACCTGTCTTACAAAACAAACAAAATGTGAGACTTTCCAAATATCTTGTGATCAGTTGTCGTAATTCACACAAGACACCTCCTGATCAGAAAGGATGAGCAGAAAGACCCTTTGCAGGAGTTCTGAAACTACCTGAATTTCTCAAAGATAATACTTGAACTTGCTGGCTCATTAGGTTGTTGCATTGGGTCATCTTCGTGCAGTGTGCTTCAGGTGTTTTAGTGATACCCTAGGCTTTTGATCAAGTGCTGTGTGCCTGCCCACTGTCTGTTGATGATTGTTGCCATTTGGTACTCGCCTGATGTAATGCACAAAGTAAGAAGAAGATGTCAAGAACCCTACTATACCCTCCCTTTGCAAACATGGTTCACAATAACCATGAGCACTACTGAATACCCTTTGTGTACAACAGCATTGCCGACACTATGCACGGAAGTGGTGCAAATCAACCCACTGAGTAATGTATGGAATACTACAAGACATATAATGTGACAGAGCAAGATGCAAAGATGGATTTCCAGCACCAGCAATGGTCATCCTCCACAAACAACTGCAATGGAAGTCTGACACACACAACTGCAACGTAAGTTCACATAAACAATCAATCACCCTGTTGCACTGGTATCAAACACATTTCCAAATTCAAACTACAGCTGACCCAGGCAGATGCTAGATGGGATGGAAAATGAGCTCGATGTGAAGAGTGTCCCTGTAGGAGGCAGGAGTGTCCCCTCTGCTCCCAAAACCAGCAGCCATGATGGGTAGTTTTGAGAAGGGACTTTCTTAAAGGATCTAGTTGGGTTTCTCAATGGAAATGTGATTGGCTCCTTCCACCTGTGTCCCCAGGGTGATATCCTCCCAGCAATGTCAATGGCACCAAAATTCCAAACCACAAGGTGAAGAAGAAAAGAGAGATGGCGCCTGGTGCCAGTACTGTCACTTCCACAGAGGATGAAATTCAGCACTGTGACTTGTAAAAAGGCAATTCCAGGAAAGAAAGAAGCCACTCATCATGAAACTGATATCCAACCTTTGGAGTCTCCTGAGATTATTCTTCACATACTTGAAGCCATGTAACTGGCCACAATTTTTTTCCAGAATAGGTGTAGAAACACCCATGCCTGTGAGAAGCATCCCACTGGACAGTGGGAACATGAATCCAATTGCTACAACTGCCATACCTGTAATTGTAGCACAAAATGCTTCAGAAATCTGGGTGTGAAACACATCACCAACTATCAACTCCCACCCAAGAGCTCCTCTCTGTCAATGGAGCTATCACTTCCTTGTTAAGCTCTTCACACATTGTCATAAATCACCGCACACTGTTCTCAAAAGAACCACAAACAGAATTCCAGCCAGAAACAAGATCACCATGAGGAAGTTCAACATTGAAAAGCAATGCACCCGTACTCATTCCATTTTCATCTATGCATCCCACCCATTGTCGCTACTGTGTTCTATTGCACTCAGGCTGTAACATCACAGGAGTTGTACACGTTCTGTGATGGCCCTGACTTTGACTCCCTGAGGTGGATCAAAAGCAGCTTTGACATGATCAGATGATAGTGCAGCCTTCAAAGCTGCATCGGTAATGTGCAGCAGCACTGCATGTCCTGTGACACCTCAAATCCCTGTAACCATGAAAGTCCCAGTCAAATCTGCAACAGCAGACCCAGCAATTAAAGCATCTCTTTCGCAACCAGTCATCATGATAACAAATTGCCTGCTCCACTGTTGTGCTTGCTGCAGATTTTGAGGTTATAACTGCACCCATTGTCATGCTATCTTCATATTGTTATTGTGGAGATTTCTCTGCAATTTTCTGGATATGTGGCAACTAGCCAGTGCCACATACATTGTTGCTGATGGTAACCTAAATCTTCAAGAGACTTGTGCTACCTCTACACTGCTCTCTATTTTGATTCGCATTTTGTTTTCCAATTCTGTTTTCTAGTTAGGAGTTCTTTCTTGTTGTTGTCCTGCAGTGGTAATAGCATGTTAATGCATGATTTGAAATTTCTCTACATATTATCAGTTCATTTCACAAGTTCTCAATTCTTACAAACATATTCCTGTCACTTGTCATGCAAATTCATGGCTGTGCTTCAGATTGACTGCACATCCATGAACACCTCTTTGCAAGTCCTTTAATGCGTTGTTTGCTTGGTGCACTTACAGTCAATGGTCTTTCTCAAACTTTCTGATCCATGCATGCTTCTTATTAAGCATACTAATTTTATGTGGTGTGTGTTGTATCCTCTCTCTCTCTCTCTCTCTTCTTTGCCTCTGAACTCCATAGATGAATGCAGTTGCTCCATCAAATTATTTGTTGAAAGAAGGATCACTGTACCCAATCCTGAACTACTTGTTTGAGCACTTTACATGCATTCAATGGAGTGCTAAGTACGCTTAGTTTGCTTTATCACCGATTGTCTGTGTGCATGTACATGTAACCAGATTTTGGATGTTTCAACTCCTGATCTGCAACAGAATATGCTACTGCTGCTGAAGGGTTGTGGTTGTTTGGGTTTGCCATTTTCTTTGCAGTTTGGGGTTATGAATCTGATTTGTCTCTGAAAGAAGAAGAAGAAGAAGAATCGGTTTTGTGTCAGGTTTAATCTTACCATGTAGTATGATGATTGCTGAATTCAATGGTGTTGGACAATCTGCTGTTTGCTGCTACAGGGTTATGGTTGCTAGAGTCATCTACAGTGCTCTCCATTTTGATTCACATTTTGTGTTTTCCACTTCCGTTTTTTTCTAGTTATGAGTTATTGCTTGTTTTCTAGTAAGGATTTTTTTCTTGCCTTCAGTAACCAATCAGAGACACAAAAAAGTCAAGAGTGGCTGATTTTTCTCTTCTGCATGTTTGGAAGATGTCATCACTACTCCAACATACAACACCACCAGTGAAAGAAGCAAAAGGGGAAGAAGGAACCCGAGGTTTGGACCATCAAGGCCCAAGCAAGAGCCCGACCCACTAGGTGTGTAAGTTGCCCAAAGATGATGGTGGAGAGAGAGAACAATTGGGAAGAGCACTATCTATCATCTCCTTGAGGAGAGGAAGGGCTTATGGTGAGGTTATTATACAAGTCATTGGTGAGGAGATTGGGATCTAAGAGGTCGTTATAGTGCGAAAGAACAATCGTTTGATGTTGGAGCCTAAGGTGAAGAAGGCCAATGTGGCAAGTTTGAGAGAAGAAATGGCGAATTTGATAGAGGAGATGGCAAGGATGAGAGCTATTGTACTTGCTCAAGGAGAGAGGTTGAGCTCTCAATTGAGAGTATTAAAGAAGGTGAAAGGTGAAAGCGAAACTATGGAGGCCATTTCAGACAAGAAAACACATTTTGTATTATTTTGGGGACAATTTTTTTTAGTTTCATCTAGCATTTTGATAAACATATAATATGATTTTAACACAAAGCTTTGCAACATAATTATTGTTATTTTTCAAATGACCTTAATTTTTTAACAAACTTTTTTTTTTCAACAAACTTATGTTTGTTTAATGAAATATTTTAATTAGATTTTTTTGTGAAATCACAAGAGTGAAACTTTTCATATGGAATTGAAATGGTATAATCAACTCATATTCAATATATGACTAAGTACTTCATCAAGTTTTGTAATTATTTGAATCATTTTTAAAGCATATTTGCATTTTACAGTATATTGATACATGTATTAATTTTTCATAAATATGTTTTTTAATCATTTGATATCAATCAAAAAATATAGTTTTTTTTTAACAATTGCATTATTTGGCAATTGAACTACCTTATTTTGAATATAAATTATGAAAACATCTTTTAATATTGGCTTGGTGGAAGTTGAAAGTTGCACAATTTTGAAAAAGAATATTTGCGACAACATTTTTTGATCATTATAATTTGCTTTCACCCTAAATATACTTGTGAATTATGAAAAAGGAATCATTTTATAGATTTTCATTAGATCCCAAATAGAGGCTCTAATGAAAAATATCAAAAAGGGCATAAGAACAATCAATCACAAATTAAATGATTGTGGTGGGTTGGAATATCATGGGAAGATTTTATAATTTGGTGAATGGGAGGTAGTTGTTGATGGCCCTTCAACATGGTTCACGAAACATTCACAAAAAGTGGCAAATGTGTTATCATAAGGAGTGGACTCCATTATTCCATTAAAGGTTGCAGTCATTTTATAATTTCCAATGTTCAACATTCTTCAACCCATAGCGCATCAAGAGTCGGGAAATCAATTTACAAGCACATTTGGAATTACATCGGTTGAAGTTATGAAGCAACACAATCAAGGATCATTGTACTTAAATTTAAAAGTGGCATCTAAAAGTAATTTGAAAATGTCAATTCTCAAACTTCATCTATGACATGTTGAGTTTATGGAATGCAATTTAGTTGTTCACATTTGTGAGTTTAAATTGAAGGGACATTGATTTGGTTGACTATAAGAGAATCTTGCCCTCTTGCCAATCTTGTTAACACATGTACTACCATAAGTGCAAAAAAAGAAATATGACATGTCCTACCTACCTTTCACTAACTATGAAATTTTGTGTTCATGCATCATTTCAAAGTTGCAAATGGGAAATGTTCATTTATCTCTTAACTATGTATCATTATAATTAGCCATCACCATCGTTTTGATTTTTTGATGTATTTCTCATGACAAGCCCTCTTTTACAAGGTTGATATTAGCAATTTCATGCATCCTTTTTGCAATCAACATACTTTAGCTAATTGTCATCAAAATATTGTTTGGGTTTGTTTGCTCTGTTTTTTTCAGTCATCAAACTCATTTGTATCATTTGCTCCTTATGACATTTTGCTAAGAAATCTTTGACAAGCTAGAGAGGGGAGATTAGATCAAAGGGAATTGCTAAGTCTTTAATATTTTCATCAATTTGGGACAGAAGATTGTTGTTATCATTCTTTTTGTTGGAACTATCATGGGTATTTTCAATATAATTTATCATACGTCACAATCTATAGTAAAAGTAATTAGTAATTACCCCCAAGAAGAAGCCAATTATGTCTTCATAAATATTAATCTTTTTATGGGTACTAGCATTTTTAAGGGGTTTTGTTATTGACATCTTGGAAATATATATATATATATTGGAAATATATTTAAATATCCCTAAAATTACATTTTTGTGTTTTATTTCATTGGCTTTGAACTCATAACCCAAAGACAACAAAATTAGTGATAACAATAAATGCTTGACAAACAAGCACAACAACAAAAAAATTAAAATGAAAATCAAATTAAAACTAAGGAAAATGTTAAACAAACATTGTTATAAATTGGGCCTATAGTTGTATAGATCAAGCAATGCAAGTCTTTATTTAAGCTCATGGAATATGTATTTACAACCATATTGATCTCATTACACTACAATATCATTTGTACAAAATTACACTTTCACTACAAATAAATATTTTTTATGGAGCAAAAGTAGTGATCACACATAGGAATTTGTTTATACATATATAATATTTCCTTTGGAAGATCCACCAAATTGGGCTATAAGTATATTGATGTTTCTTTTTTTGGAAAAATTTCACACCATGGTGACAAAAGAAAAGGTCGTGTGACTCATTAAAAGGCTTTCTTGGGATAAAAGTGGCCCCAAGTTTGTCATATTTTGAAGAAAAAATGTTTGAATTTGTCATATTTAAACTATAGGTTTGATTAAGTAGCTAAACTTAGGGAGTATTTTTTTTTTAAAACTTTCCTTTTGTGCATGTACCCAAATTTGGCTAAGTCTTCTTATGTATGATTAGGACACCACCTATTTCACAAAATTGGAAGAAAAAAAAAAAAACCTTCAATTAGATATGAAATACAAATGTTTAACAAGCTTTTATATCTATGGGTATACATTGAAAATCATGTTAAGAGTTTTATTGTGTTTAGGTGAGTTTGTCCTAGTTACGTGAATACATTGTAATAAGTTAATTTGGAATTAGTTTCAATGTGAATGTATTCTTAACATTTGGATGTTTAGAATAAATAAGCCCATAAGTGGGGTGTTTCAATTTAGTTTTTTGGATTTGAAATTACACCACTCTCTTATGGTTTTGTTGTGCTTGATTTTCAAGTCTTATGCAAGTCTGTGTTTTTGCAAGCATTTTGGTGCACTTGGATTTTTAATTGTGTTGTAATGAGTAGCATTTTAATTATATATGTTGTGCCATTCGGAGGGCTTTTATTGTTTTGTGTGTAATTGTGAACATCAATTGTTATAGACATGGATGTCATAGTACACAACAACCAAGTACATAAATATGATGGTTTTTAATTATGTTTTCTCATTTGTGATTTGATTTTCCAAAATAGTTCATTGTCAAAAAAAAAAAAAAAAAAAAAACTTTTTTTGGAAAAATTTTAAAAATTAAAAAAAAGGTTTCTATTAATTTTCAACAAAAAATTCTTAAAACAATTGAGTTATGCTTTAAATTTTCATTTTCATTTTTTTTTTGTTTTTACTTTTTTC
>Ga0116227_10008152_pt1 | contig 19943 bp, 15 predicted proteins | sample S1TSphgellanicum_FD_89693 | JGI IMG/M metagenome (GOLD analysis project Ga0116227, IMG submission 89693) | Host-associated microbial communities from peat moss isolated from Minnesota, USA - S1T2_Fb - Sphagnum magellanicum MG | ecosystem: Host-associated > Plants > Peat moss > Unclassified... | reverse complement strand
GAGGGCGTGTAGCTCAGTGGACTAGAGCACGTGGCTACGGACCACGGTGTCGGGGGTTCGAATCCCTCCTCGCCCGTTTTTGAAAGTGAAAAGTTATGAGTGAGGATTGAGTTCTTAACTCCTCGCTCCTGGGGTGCATCCCAGTTTTACAAAAAAAATGATCAGTAGTGTGAGCCGGAAAGCTCACTTAGACTACAAGCGAGCAAGATGCTCGCACTAGAAATTTACGCTCGTTGGGATGCACCCCGCTCCTGTAGGGGCTTTGCAACCATTTGCCCCTACTCACTCCTGACTCCTGACTCCTCACTTGTTTAAAGCATGGGTATCTTGACCGAGACCGAGCGCAAAACGCAGGGAATTCAGTAAGCCTTTGCTGGATTGGGTGAGGAATAGAAGCAGCGCCAAAAGAGTCAGCAGGGCAGCAGAACCAAACATATTGCGATAGCCGACTTGTTCAGCAACGGAACCGAGTAATGGACCTGCGATCGCAATGCCGAAATCAAATCCAGCTATACACAAACCAAAAATTCGCCCTCGTTCCCTCGGCAGTGAACGCTCTGCCATCATAGTGGCAATCATGGCAATTAGCGTACCACCACCAGCACCTTCAAGGAATGAGGCTAGCAAGAAGGAGATCGCACTGTTTGCTGAGTAAAGCAGTACCATAGCTAGAGTGTAAGAAACTAAGCTAAGGGTGACAAACAAACCACGACCCAATCGCTCACTGAAGCGACTAGCAAACGTCCTGACACTAAAACTGGAAATTGCCCCAACAGAGTAAAATAACCCAGGATTTAAATCGACCTTAATTGATTTGATAAACAAAGGCACAAAGGTACTCAAAGCACCAAAAGCCACGCCAACTAGCAACAGTACCAAAGCTGGGATTCTGACTTTAGGACTGAGCAAAATTTGCCAAAATTGCTGCTTTTTAGAACTATTTGGCGGTGGCTGTGCCTGAACTGGTGGACTGACGATTTGTAATGTACTCAAAAACCCAACAACAGCCAATTCAGCGGCGACAAGAAATAAAATTTGGTAACCAATCCCAGCTTGTAAATAACCGCCCAAAACAGGTCCAATTGACATGCCAAGCGGATTTACCAGACTCATGTAACCAATAATTTCGCCGCGTTTTTCTGAGGGTGCTAAGTCCGCTACCAATGTCGTGAAGCCAGTGCTAACAGCAGCGATGCTAATGCCATGAAAGGCACGGAGCACAAATAACAGTGGAATAGATTTAACAAATAAATAGCCAAGCGGTGCGATCGCCGCCGCCAGCATCCCGATGAGCAACACAATCTTACGACCTCGCTCATCCGCCAATCTTGCCAATAACGGGCGAAAGAGCAACAGTCCAATGGCAAAACTGCCCATCACAATTCCAATTTGCTGCTTAGTTGCGCCCACACTATCAAGGTAGAGGGGTAGAGTTGGCAGTAACGAAGCTATACTGCACCAGTACAATAAACCTGCTGTAAATAAGACCAGCAGATTGTCCCGCCGCAGTTGAAAGTTAGATGCGCGAAGTACTTTCACAGTAAGATGGAGTTGTTAGTGGTTAGTGGTTAGTGGTTAGTGGTTGGTTGTTAATTGCTAATTGCTACCAGTTTAACCTTAGCCATTAGCTACTAACGACTAACAACTAACCACTAACTTATTATTACTATTGTTCCATCATTGGTCACTATTTGTTACTACCTCGCGTACGCGATAAATGGGACGTCCTTGAGACTCGTGGTAAGTACGCATCTGCAACTCTGCCAACAGACCAAAGCAAAATAGCTGTACCCCGGTCACGAGTAGGAGAACCGCCAAAAACAGTAAAGGGCGATTGCCAATGTTCTCTCCCGTTGCCAATTTGACCCAAGTCAAGTAAACTCCGAGTACTATTCCCAAAACTATAGACACTAAACCCAGCAGCCCAAAAACGTGCATTGGGCGTGTGAGGAACCTTTTCATAAACAAAATGGTTAACAAATCCATCAACACCCGAAATGTCCGCCACAGGCCATACTTACTGCGACCAAAGCGACGGGCGTGGTGGCGCACAGGCATTTCTGTAATTCTTGCCCCTTCAATGTAAGCAAGAGCTGGAAGAAATCGGTGCAATTCCCCATAGAGGTTCATATCTGCCACTAGTTCAGCACGATAGGCTTTGAGCGAACAGCCATAGTCATGAATATTCACCCCAGTGGAATGTCTAATCAGCCAATTGGCAATTTTAGAAGGGAGTAACCGCTTCATTGCGCCATCTTGTCGGTTTTGCCGCCAACCACTGACCAAATCGTAGCCTTCCTCCAGCTTTGCCAACAACATCGGGATATCCGCAGGGTCATTCTGAAGGTCAGCATCCAAAGTGATAATAACCTGCGAGAGTGCATAATTAAACCCAGCAGCCATTGCCGCAGTTTGACCGTAATTGCGACGTAAAATCACAGCCTTTAAATCACTGCGTATTTGTGCCTGTTCTTTAAGTAACTGTGCTGAACCATCTGTTGAACCATCATCTACACAGATAATTTCATAACTCAACTGACTTTCTCTCAAACTCGAAGCGATCGCTTCAAGCAAATGAGGCAAACTTTCCACTTCGTCATGCACGGGGATCACTACCGAAACATCTGGTAAACTCGACGACACCGTCCCATTTTGCGGCAGCTTCCCACTGTTAACCAACCCACTCCTCATATTTCTTCTTAGCGTCCTTGGCGTTTTGGCGGTTCATAACTTTTCACAACTCTTCGGGCCCCTCGCAGTTGCTGATAATAAGACCGACTCACCTCATCTCCTTGTTCCGAAAGACGATCAATGCCAATACCATCACGCCCCCGATCTTTGCCTGAACTATGAATGTAGCAACCATCTCCCAAATACAGTCCTACATGAGTCGCTTTTTGAGAAGTCCCAAAGAATATCAGGTCGCCTGGTTGTAGAGATGCGATCGCCATTGGCTGGGTGAAACCTTCCTGCTGATAAGCATCCCTAGGTAACCAAATACCCACAGAGGCAAATGCCGCTTGCATCAACCCAGAACAGTCGTAATTTGGTCCTACTGTACCACCCCAAAGGTAATAATTTGGTTGTTGCATAGCTTTTTGGGTAAAAATGATGACATCTGGCAATAGTTTTTTAATCTCAGATTCGGAAAATGATCTAGCCTGATAAGGTACAGTGCATGCTTGTAGTAGATCCAAATCTGAAAGTGACAACCACCCTGGATAATCATCCTCGCACAAGCACGCCTGTACAGACGTTGCATCCAAAGTCTCTACATTTGATGTCACCCACAAATGTCGCATCTTTGCGGCTTGAGTTGCCAAACGGTCACAGGTGGGAGAATCGTATAAGTTCAGGTCAGCTAGAGACTGATACTCCCCTAATTTTGGATTTTTGATTTTGGATTTTAGATGAGGAAACATTTGATTTTGGCATCGGCGATTTTGAATTTTGAACCGCAGAGGGACACGGATAAAAATCCGGGTTCATCTGCGGTTGCAATTTTAGATTAAGGGATATACTTCAAGAACAATGATTTTTTTTCGTCAGGACGAACAACTCGAAAATCTCGGTAATGGCATTTTAGAGGCAATTTGGTCAGAATTTCCGACTTTAGCCCGCAACCAAATTGCTCTGACTTGGATTGTCTACGATCCGCCCGTCCTAGTAAATACTGGTGGTGCTCTGACCCCGAGTGCTTTTTGGAACCACAACTACCGTGGTTTTATGTATCGTGGTGTTGAGCGAATTTACCCTGCAAGTGTCGTGAAGCTGTTTTATCTGGTGGCGGTCAACGAATGGTTGGAGAAAGGCATGATTTCTACATCCAAGGAGTTGGAAAGAGCCATCCGTGATATGATTGTTGACTCTAGCAATGATGCTACTGGTTTGATTGTGGATATACTGACTGGCACTACCTCCGGACCAGAGTTACCAACAGGACCATTTGATACGTGGAAGTATCAGCGCCATATTGTTAACCGCTATTTTCAGTCTTTAGGGTGGTCGGAAATTGAGACGATTAACGTCTGCCAAAAAACTTGGTGCGATGGTCCCTATGGGCGAGAACGAGCGTTTGTGGGCGAGTTACTAGAGAATCGCAATATGGTAACGACAAATGCTACAGCTAGGTTGTTACATAGTATTATGGGTGGGGTAGCTGTCTCTAGTGCGCGATCGCAAGCCATGATGGCTTTGATGAAACGTAGTCTGATCCCCGATGATTTGCCCACTGACGTTGAAGAAGATCAGGTGACAGGCTTTTTAGGCGGTGGTCTTCCCCAAGTTGCACAAATTTGGTCTAAGGCAGGTTGGACAAGTCAAGTTCGCCATGACGCTGCGTATATAGAGTTACTAGGTACATCTCCTTACCTTTTAGTGGTATTTACTGAGGGCAAAGCGAACGCTAAAAACCGTGCCATTTTGCCTTTTGTTTCTAAGTTGGTTGCTGAAGCTTTTGGCAATAGTAATTAGTGAACCGTAATGTATCAAATGTGATCATCTGTCTATAATTGCTTTAAAGAACCGTTTCTAACCCACTAAGCTACCACTCGTGAACTAAGGTATGGTAAGAATTCAGGAGTCAGAATAGTTAAAGAATCAGGAGATAACAGGATATCTCAAGAGCATGAAGACAGATACAAAACCCTGATAAATTCTGAATTCTGTCTCCTGACTCCTGAATTCTTACAAGTTTAAAAATATTTTCCTGCTGGTTCACGGGCGGAGTTGGGGGCGCTACTCCCATTTATTTAGTAAGCAGTTTTACTGATATAAATAGTACGCGAAAAAACCAAGTCGTGTTACGAATGAGGCCGCAGACTCGAATTGACGCCGATAGTTAAGGATTAGAAATGTGACGTCTTTGATTAGATCCGACGATTTTGATCGCGATGGACTCTATTTGACGGTAAAGCGATAGCGGCATTAGCCAGAGGAAATAGGACGAGGCTAAGGTAATAAGTGTACGGGATGGTTGTTCCAGTAAGATGCGCCAGTGGGTAGATAGAGATCGATGCATAAACTGAATAGCTGTTGTACCGTCTTTCAAAGTTACGGCTCTTCGAGCCAAATGCCGTAGCTGATAAGCCATTGTAATGTTGTACCATTCTCGCATTGACTCTGGATCTACATAAGCGTGTGCTTTATCTAGCATCTTTTCCCAGGAATTTAACTTTTTAATCAGTTGGGCAGAAAATCCCTGCGAGTTGACACGATACAGTGTTAAAGCTTCCGGAATTCCCTCAATTTGCCATTGAGTTTTCATCATGATCCGCAACCAACATTCCACGTCTTCCGACGGATGCAGAAGCCTGTCATCATCAAAATAAAATTTCTCTACTGTTTCGTAAAGATTATCAAGGAATCCAATATCTTCGAGGGTTTCTCGTCGAATGACAGGCACAGATCCATTGCCAATGGGAGTACGACACAGCATATCTAGTGGAGTAATTCCCTGAAGTTTGGTTATCTGATAAATACCCAAAGGATTTCCTGCTTCATCAATAAACGCAGATCGACAAAAACTCACTCCCACTGTCGGTGAGTTATCCAGATGCTCAACATGTTTTGCTAGCTTTTCTCGCAACCATAGATCATCTGCATCTAAAAACGCTAAATATTCTCCTTGAGCATAGCGAATGCCAGTATTTCGCGCAGCCGCCACACCTCGATTTTCCTGACGGATAATATTAATTCTGTTGTCTGTAAATTGTTGGCAAATTTCTATACTTTTATCAGGAGAGCCATCATCAATGATGAGTAACTCAAAATTGTTGTATGTTTGAGCAAGAACCGATTGTACCGTAGCCGCAATATATTTCTCTACTCGGTAAACCGGGATAATCACAGAAACTAGTTTCATCTCAATAACCATTACTATAAATGCTTAATTTTTGGAAAAACATAATTTGAAGCCCAGACGACAAATAGGGGCAAGCAAATCATATGGATTAACAAAACAGATGCAGCTACACCAATAATATTCCAGTGAATTGCTATAAGGAGTGCAACTGTAAATAGTCCAGTAAATATGACATGCCAACGCAAGTCTAAATGAGGTTTTCCTATAGCTACGAGCAGTTGAGAGGCTACATCTCCAAAAGGTCTTGGTATTGCCGATAAGCAAATCAACATCAAAATTGGAATAGCTGGTATCCACTTCTGCCCAAAAACTATTGGTACGTAAAAAGGAGCCAAACTTGACTGGAGTAGCGCAAAGGGAATAATGAAAAAGGCGATAGCTTTCAGACTGCCAAAGTAGCGTTTTTTGAACTCAACCCAATCACTACGTGCTGCACATAGATGAGGTAGAATTGCTGAATTGATAGAATTAATAATACTTAAACTTATTCCCAAGCCTGCGTTGAAACCAAAGAAGTATATTCCTAATTCTTTTACACCTATAAAGTGCCCAACTATTAAATAATCTAGATTGTTTCTTACGGTTCTTAGTAAGTTGACACCGAGGAGATTTTTACCAAAACTCAAAATCTCCCTCCAATGCTTCGTCGTAAATCCTTGACTAGGACGCCAGGAATGATACTTGTAATAGATCAAAATTTCTAGAGGTGAAGCTAATATTGCTGGTAGCACAAATGACCAAACCCCCATCCCCGAAGCAGCAAATACTGCTGAGAGTGTGACAGCTGTCATGTTTTGCACAATATCAGTAAAAGCTATAATTTTAAAGCGATTTTCCCTTTGAATTAAAGTTTTCTGCATCGAAGATGCAGGCCAAATTATAAAAGCAATAGCTGAAACACAGATTGGTAGGATAAGATCCTGAGTTTTATAAAACCAAGAAACAGGGAAAGCTACAAGACATTGGATAATAAATAAACAGCCAAAAACTATCCAGTTTAACCAGTATCCAGAGTTGCATAAAGCCTCCAGTTCTTGTTCTTCTGCCTGAATAATTTTCGCGACAATTCCTACTTGCAAAAATGTCATTGTAAATTCCCGGACTGTCATGATGATCGCAGCCAGACCGTAGTCGTAAGGAGTCAAAAACCGGGCTACAATGACTACTAGACCCAAACGCATGAATCTGTAGATGATCTCTGATACACCTAACCAGCTAAGATTACGAATGAACTGGTTAGATAGTTTTTTCTTAATTTCTGTGATAATTTTCTGGATGAAATTCACTCTTGTTTTTTATAAACAAAATTTTTGCTGAGTTAATTTAACTTAGCACTCCCCCGGAATTAGGACTTTTCAGGGAAATTACGGCTTAGAATTATTCGCTACTACACCTAGGACTGGAAGGCGAGCTGTTGTTAATTCATCTAGCGCCTCTTGAAAACTATGACGGGCTGTTTTACCCAGACCCAAAACCAAGACAATTGCATCTAACCTTTGAGCCAAGACATGGGTATCTATAAAACCTACAAGATGTGTTGTATCGTAGATGACTAAATCGAAATCTTCGTGTGATTTCTCCACAAAACGCTGCATGTGTTTGGAGGAAAACAACTTACTAGGATTTTGCGGTGCGTGACCTGCGGTCACGACAAAAAGGTTTTCTTCATTTGGTGATTGCTCAATTACGTCATCTAAATCTAGACCGTCGGAAACTACCTCACTCAATCCCTTAGCGTTTACAATACCTAACGATTTATGTAACTGGGGATTACGCAAATTCGCATCCACCAATAGTACTTTCTTCCCAGTTTCTGCTACTGTCTTGGCTAAATTTTCTGCGATTGTGGATTTTCCTACACCGCTTGTAGCTGAAGTTATAGCTATTGAGCGTATAGGAATATCATCATCCAGAGATTGGATTTTATTGTGAATAGAGTAAAAATGTTTTAAAAGAGGAGAAAAGTCCTCTATTCGTCCCTGGGCAGCAGTCTCTAAATTAAACCTTCTTTCTTCTTTTTGAGGCAAATCTTCTTTTCGACGCAAAGAGGGTACGTCAGTGGGCTTCAGTTTTTCGACATCTTTTTTTAATCCTTTGTGAAAAGGAATTATCCCTAACAAAGACAGTTTTGTTATCCGTTTTACTTCCCCAATATCATGGAACACACTTTCTAAATTCTCGAGCAAAAAGGCAGCGAACATACCCAAAAGTAACCCTGCTATTCCTCCCAAAATAACATCACGTTTATGATCTGGTGATACTGGTAACAGTGCGCCTGTTCGATCGCGTGGTATTGTCGGAGGCATAATCAGTTCCCAAGGCACTTCTTGCTGAGCAACATCTAGCCTCAGTGCTTCTTTCTTAGCTAATATTTGGGTGAGCGTATCAGTAGCAACACGCAACTCTCGTTGCAGATCGGAGTACTGGCGTGAAATTGCTGGGTATTCCTTAACTTGCTGACTTAATTGCTGTTCGGCTTGATTGTTAGCTTGCAGGCTAGTTTCAAGTAGATGAATTTGGTTAGCAGTATTAGCCAGTTGTTGGATCAGATCAACTCGAACACTATTTTGATAAACGCCTACCTGTGCAGTAGCCTTGGCGTTGGTGATGTTATTTCCCAAGGCACTTTTTGCTTCTTGATTTAATAAAGGTAGCAATTTACTTCGTTGCTCGCGCAACGACTTCATCATTGGGCTGTTCTCTTTAAACCGAGATGATTCTGTAGCGATTTTGGCTTCTATTTCTTTGACGCGATTAAGTAACTGCTGATATTGTGGAGACTGGCTTAAAGCGGATGCAGCGATCGCTTGGTCTTGCTGCATTCCTGTCTGATTTCGTAAAGAAGCATAAAGAGACTTAGATTCAGCCAGTTTTCTCTGGGTCTCTCTAATCTGTGCTTGAATTTCATCTTCTCTCTTGAGCAGTTGTCCACCTTGCAGTTCAGGTTCAAACACGCCGTACCGCTGCTGAAAACTTTGCAGTTTTATTTGAAGTACGTTAACACGTTCTCGCAATTTGGGAATTTGCTGCGCAACAAATCTGATTCCTTGACTTATATTAGTTTGTTGCTGCTCTAGGCTATAGTGGCGGTAAGCTTGCGATACTTGGTCTAACACAAGTTGGATTTTTAGAGGATTAGAATCTTGATAGCGAACCTCTATAACTCTAGATTCTTCTTTGCCTTTGGTGATGCGGGTGATATTAAGTGTCCCTTTTCGCCCAACCACGGCTTTTCCAGACATATCATTGCCAACAAGCTGGTCGTATTTAATCTCTGGATATTGGGTTTGGAGTTTGCTGACGACTGGCGCTATGACTTTGGGACTTTTTAAAATCTCCACCAAAGCTTGATAATCTAACTCTGTCTTATTTGATTTGGTAATTTCATTTACATTTTGGTTTAAAGTTTCTGATAGCAAAACCAGTAACTCATTTTCGGAAGTTTTTAAAGGTTCCACTAACAACTGAAACTTGCCTTCATACTCTGGAGTACGAGTTGATGTCCATACGGCTGCTGCTGTAGTCACTATAACTGTCACGCTAGCAATCACAGCTGCCTTACGACGTATAACTGCTAAAATCTGAACCAGACCCGGATCTTCCGTGCCTTCCGGTATTCTCCTGCTCCAATCAGGCTTTACCTGTTTTGCATGAGAAACTCTTTGCTGATGGAAGTTTTGTTCCTGAATTGGCATTGTGCTGTTGACCCAACAGGTTTAAATATGTTATTAGGCATTTGGAAGCACAATCATCATATGGCATGAGGATTTAGCACCCGATGTACTATAGATGTACTATATTGGACATTTTGTAGTTTAAGTGGGTTTTAAGTGACTGAGTTTTGTTTAGACAAAGTCTCTTTGCTAATTTAAAGCTGAGTATATGCACCGTTATCAATACAGTATTATTTATTTATACCCTACAACATATCTTGCTAGATCCGTAATTATGCTGTCCTTAACCAAAACTTTATCAAAAATTCATAGATGCATGAAGATTAAGTAAAAACATCTTTAAATACTTTGCATCTAGATAAATATTTCAGTCTCTCCGTATAATTCTGTCATATGATCCAGTAGCCAGTTCTTTTAATCTGCATGTTCTCCAACAAAAAACACATTCGAAAGCTAGCGTTCCAAGGTGGAAAGTAACATAGATCGCCAATGAATTGCTCTTTTGCAGAAGCACTCAAGGAACACAAACACCGCCGCTCATGGTTAGACTTAAAAGTTTTGCCGAAAGGGCTTTTGTGGTTTTGACTCTTTTTCTCTCCACAGCAGCCTTGATACCTGTTCTTTTGGACACTGAAGACAGTGCTGGTCAACCAGTAGATCCATTCACTCCAATCCTGTTTACAGGTATTTACACCGTTACTCTGCTGCTGATCATTAACAGGAGCAAGAGTTTTGTATATGTTGCAACCAAAGAAATTTTTGTATGGTTGCTCGTAGGGCTAGCGATAGCGTCAGTATACTGGACGTTTGGACCGGAACTAACGCCACGGCGCTCTGGGCTGTTGCTCGGATCTACCCTATTTGGAGCGTATGTGTCTACACGCTACAGCTTAAGGGAGCAATTGCATTTACTCGCCTGGACATCCAGCATCATCATTGTACTGAGCTTTGTGTTTGCGATTGCACTACCATCCTACGGGTTAATGACATATCAAGAGGGAGGTGTTCATGCAGGAGCTTGGCGGGGTATAATGACTCACAAAAACATCTTGGGTCGCATTATCAATCTGAGCAGTATAGTTTTTCTATTGTTAGCTAATGGCGACTCAACATCGGAGCGCAAACACCGTGGCGTTTTTTGGACAGGCTTTGTTCTCTGTGTTGTCCTAATTATACTTTCAACTTCCAAATCAGCCCTAATAGTTTGTATAACAATGACGACTATGATACCGCTGTACAAAGCTTTGCGAGGAAAATATACAACTCTAGTGCCTTTATTAATCGCTGTGGTGCTTGTCGGTGGAGGTGCAGCAACATTGTTTTTGGATAATTTAGAATTCATTGCGGGTGCATTAGGGAAAGATCTGACCCTGACAGGACGCACTGATATATGGGCTGTGATGTTTGAGATGATCTCAAAACGCCCTCTGTTCGGCTACGGATATAGCGGATTCTGGTTGGGGTGGGATAGTGAAGTGTCTGCTTACGTTTGGCGCACGCTTGAGTGGGAATGCCCTTATGCCCACAACGGCTTTATGGATCTGCTAGCGGAATTGGGTATATCAGGGTTAGGACTCTTTTTATTGAGCTTTATAATGGCTTGCGTTAGAGCAGTAAAATTGGTGCGTAAAACCAAAACTATAGAAGGACTTTGGCCACTACTGTATCTCACTTATCTGATGATGTACAACATAACTGAAAGTTCATTGCTGTCAAGTAACAGCATATATTGGATAACGTATGTGTTAGTAGTATTCTCAACGATAGTGGAGTATGACCAAGTTAAGGTAGACCGTGCAAACACGGTTTTAGAAGAAGAATGGATGTAAAAGCATCTAAAATGAACTAAGTATTGAGTGAGGGTGAGAGGTGTTAATTACTGTATGTATAGCAAGTTATAAACGCCATGAAGGACTAAAACGCTTGCTTGATGGGATCAATCAGTTAACTTTTAGTCACGGGAAGCCATATTTAGAAGTCATTGTTGTGGATAATGATGCTAAAGGCTCAGCTAGTAAAGTTTGTGCAAACATAAGTCCAGACTTCAAATGGTCGCTGAAATACAACATTGAACCGCAGCGTGGTATTTCTTATGTCCGGAATAAAGCGATCGCCTGTGTGACCAAAGACACAGAATTCGTGGCTTTTATCGATGATGATGAAGTTCCCGATCCCTTTTGGTTGGATCAGCTTTTATCTGTTCAACAAAGTTACAATGTGGATGTAGTATCTGGACCTGTTTTACCCTATTTTGTGGATGAAGTCCCCGTTTGGGTTGTAAAAGGAAAGTTTTTTGAGTGGGGTCGTTATCCTACGGGTCATCCGCTCAAAGTCGCATTTATGAATAATGTAATAGTACGCTCTGAGATATTCACGAAAGTCGATCAGGCTTTTGATGATCGCTTTGCCCTCACTGGTGGCGAAGATTCTCACTTCTTCATGCGTGTCTACCGTATGGGATACAAAATGGTGTGGGCAGACGAAGCATTAGTGTATGAATGGATACCAAAAAGTCGCACTAACATGAAATGGATTTTGTTACGGGGTTATCGAACTTGGAGTACACACAGTTTGTGTGAACGAGAGTTTGAACCCTCAATTAAAGTGCAAGCAATACGCATGACAAAGGGTATTGGTCTCATTTTCTTTGGACTCTTCTTCCTTATTCAATCCCTTACTTTGCAGCAACACATATTTGTCAAAGCCTTACTTAATATATATAGGGGATTCGGAACGCTATCAGGTTTACGTGGAAAGCACTACGAAGAGTACAAAAACATTGACAAAGTTGAGCATGAGCAACATTGTTGAGTTAGCCAAGATAAACATATCAAAAATATTTGATAAATTCACTTATATTTATAGCATGAAATTAGCTCAATAAAAAATTGGTGTGGGAGTATGAAAGTTATTATTAAAAGTTTACTGGGAATGATATGTGCGCTTTTGTTGTGGGAAGTTATTTTAGAAAATACACTAGAACATAGTCCTGGTTTTACACACCATCCTATATTAGGAAGGATTAATAAACCAGGAATTGCCATGGAAGCAGTGGAAGGATTTAGCAGAACAAGAATAAACTCTCTTGGTATGAGAGGGGGAGAGATTTTGCCAAAAGCTAAAAATGAATATAGAATTTTATGTCTAGGTGATTCATATACAAAAGCCCTTCATGTATCAGATGATCGTACTTTCGCAGAGCTACTACAAAAAAAATTAAGAAGCCTGTATAAATCAAAACTTATAAATACTATCAATGGTGGCAGAGATGGTGCTTCACCTGCCTACTATATTCAACTGGCTAGCTTTTATAACTCTACAATTCAACCAGATGCTGTGGTTGTAGAAATTAATGATGTAGATTTCGTTGATTTTATGGTAGATCAGAAAAAACAATTTCATGTAGTCAAAGAAAATAATACCTTTAAACCAGTATATATAAAAAACTTTTCAAGCGATAATGCTTTATCGAAAGTTATTTTAAACAAATTTCCACAACTCAGCTTTTTACTGGAATACTCAGTTGTCCGAGTGGGTGGAGAGAACTTAAGAAAATCCTTTGCAACTAAAGAAGGTAACACGGAAAATCCCAATCAAAAATTCAAAAAAGTATTAGAATCCCAAAATTATCAACCTCTTGTAGATTGGACAGTGCAGCAACTAAAAAATAAATATAAAGAAAAATTAGTTATTTTGTACCTTCCATTCTTCGATTATCAGAATTTCAACGCAAGAGAATCTCCAATAGAAAATTCCTTAAAAGCTATTACTAAAAAGTATGAGGTAAACTTTGTTGACCCAAGACAGGATTTTATAGAATCCTATCAATTACATCACCAACCTGCTTATGGCTTTAACAACACGACACCAGGAATAGGACACATGAATGAAATAGGTCATGAGATCATTGCAGATAGTCTGGCAGATTTTTTTAAAGAGAGGATAGCTGAGTGATATTTTCTAGCATAGAATATTTTATTTTCTTTGTTGTTGTTCTTTTATTGATGATACTTGTAAAATCGAGTTCTGTCAAAAGAGCAATTCTTGTAGGAGCAAGTTATTATTTTTATGCCTACTGGAATTATCGATTTATTTTTTTGATGCTGGCATTGACTTTTGTTAACTACTACGCTGGATTAAAAATAGAGGCTAGTAAAGATACTAAAGAGAAAAATAGATGGTTAACAGCCAGTATAATATTCGATTTAGGTCTTTTAGGATTTTTTAAATATTTAAACTTTTTCATTGGCTCAGCTAATGTTATTTTTAATCCTCTTAATATTCAACTCCCTTTATTAGGTATTATTCTGCCAATTGGTATATCTTTTATTACTTTTGAAGTGATAAGTTATACCATTGATATTTACCGAGGAGTCAATAAATCAGCCAAGAGTTTTTGGGATTTTGCACTTCTTGTCGCTTTCTTTCCCCATTTGATTGCAGGTCCAATACTAAAACCAAAACAGTTTTTACCTGAAATCAGGCACGATATTATTATCAGGCGAAAAAACGTCAGTTATGGCATACAAATATTTTTATTGGGTTTAGTTAGAAAACTATTTATTGCTGACCGACTAGCACTTTTCGTAGACCCTGTATTTGCAGAACCAGGGGATTACAGTGCGATAACACTATGGCTTGCTGTGATCGCTTATGCCATGCAAATTTATTGCGACTTCTGTGGATATACTGACATGGCGATCGGTTCAGCCAAATGTTTAGGTTTTGATATTCCGAAAAACTTTGATATCCCCTACATATCCCAAAGTGTCACAGAATTTTGGAGAAGATGGCATATTTCTCTATCTTCATGGTTAAGAGATTATCTCTATATTCCTCTAGGTGGTAATCGCAAAGGGAAGCAAAGGCAATATATTAACCTTTTAATCACAATGCTATTAGGAGGCTTGTGGCATGGAGCCAGTTGGAATTTTGTTGTTTGGGGAGGCTTGCATGGGACTGCATTAGTCATTCATAAAATTTATACAGACAATGTGCAAAGTAGGTATACTATAAAATCATGGCTGTATAATTGGTTTGCCTGGTTTGTTACATTAACTTTTATTTGTATAACATGGGTTTTATTTAGGTCAACTAATTTTTCAGTATCGTTGTACATGCTAAAGAAGATGTTTTATTTAATCGATCCTGTAGGCATAAATTGGTATGCAACTTCTTTGTTGCTCTGTCTTCCTGTTTTGATATTGACTGACTTTTTCGGCAAAAAGTTAACCCAAGGACTCAAGTTAAGACTCACGACTTTTAGGGGAATTTTCTTCATTTTTTTTGTGATATTTGGTTTAATCTTGTTAGCACCTCATAATTCGTCTCCTTTTATTTACTTCCAATTTTGAAGACTTAAAAATGAAATAAAAATGAAGAAGTTAAAATTTGGGATTATTACTCCTAGCTATTCTCCAGACTTTGAAAGATGTCGGCTACTATCCAAGAGCATACAGCAGTTTGTATCACCTGATGTCACCCATCACATCATTGTAGAACGCCGAGATCTGCCTCTTTTTCGTCAGCTACAAGGTCTTAATACGGAAATTCATATTGTACAATCCCTACTACCTTGGTGGATTCAACGTATACCTCTTTTCAAGAATGGTTGCTTCAGTTTCAAAACTCTTCCAATTCGCAACTGGATTACACAGCAAATTGTCAAAATTTCATCTGCTCAATGTGTTGAAGAAGACGTTTTGGTATTTGTTGATTCAGACGTAACGTTTGTACGCCCTTGCAACTTTGAAAAAAGCATATGAGCATTTATTGAAAATGATTCCTGAAGTGTAATGTTGATGTTGTGAGGATTGCTGTGTGAAAAGAATTATTCGATATGGTCTAATGCTTCTCTGTTCAGGGATAGCAGCGATCATTTTTATCAATCATAACTGTGTTGCTTCTATACACCCGTTCAGTTATATTATAGTGGATCAGTTTGGCTATCGCCCTCGAGATCCCAAAGTCGCGGTTATTGTAGACCCGCAAGCGGGATTTAATGCCAATCAAGGTCTTACCCCTTCTCATACCCTTGTCGTTAAAAACACAAAAACAAACCAAATTGTGTTCTCTGACGTACCTTCTCCCTGGCATAACGGCGCGACCCACACACAGTCCGGTGATAAAGCTTGGTGGTTTGACTTTTCAAGTGTTACCACTCCTGGATCATACGTTATTGTTGATCCCAAAAAAAACGCTAGCTCCGCTCCTTTTAAAGTTCGGAATGACGTTTACAAAACCCCGTTGATGATTGCAACAAAAATGTTTTTTTATCAGCGAAGCGGATTTGCCAAGAAACCACCTTATGCCGATGTCTGCTGGACTGATAAGGCCAGTTTTATGGGGTCAAGACAAGATCCTCAAGCAAGGCTGGTTACTGAGAAAAACAATCCAGCTACAGCTAGGGATGTCAGTGGTGGCTGGATGGACGCTGGCGATACTAATAAATATGTTACGTTTGCCGAACCTGTCGTGCATCAACTGTTAACCGCTTATCAGGACAATCCTTCGATCTGGACTGACGACTTTAATATTCCGGAGTCCGGCAATGGTCTTCCTGATCTCCTTGATGAGGTTATGTTTGAGCTTGAATGGCTGAAGAAAATGCAGGACAAGGACGGTGGGGTTTTGATCAAAGTCGGTACCCTCGATTATCATGACGCAGCTTCTCCTGGCAAGGATACCCGTCCTCGGTACTATGGTCCTAAATGTTCTTCTTCAACCATTGCGGCAAGCGGCATGTTTGCCCATGCCAGCCTTGTTCTTGCCAAATTTCCTCAACTTCAAACTTATAGCCACGATCTGGCTCAACGTGCCCGATCAGACTGGAACTGGTTTAAAAATAATCCGATCAACACGAATTGTGATAATCAGGAAATTAAGTCTGGTGATGCTGACCGAAAACCAGAGGAGCAGATCGGCAGCGCGGTTGTTGCGGCAATTTATCTATCCATGTTGGAAAAGCAGCACGAATATACCGACTATATCGAGCATAACATGAATCAACTTCGTCCTTTCAAGGATAATACTTGGTCGCGGTACGATCCCCACGAAGGCGATGCCTTGCTGCAATATACCCGCTTTAAAGACGGAGATGCTGAAATTAAAAATAAAATTAGCAGCACGTTTACGCAGAAGGTCAAGAACAATCCTCAGGCTTATGGGGATACAAAAGATATGGAAACCGATCCCTACCGAGCTTACATGCCGGATGCTCAGTATCATTGGGGTAGCAACGAAGTTAAAGCCAACATTGGCAATACAAACTTCGATGTTGTTTTGTATGGAGTTGACCCAGATCACAGTCGCTACTATGACACTAGGGCTTTAGATCATCTGCATTACCTTCATGGGGTCAATCCCTTCGGGATGGTTTACCTGAGTAATATGTATAAGTACGGCGTCAGTTATTCTGTTAATCGGTTCTACCATGCATGGCTGGGGCAGAAAGTGTTCGACAAAACTAGGGGCGATCATCGCTGCGGCCCTGTTCCTGGTTTTGTCCCAGGAGGACCTAATAAAAACTACACCGGTTCAATACGTCTTGATAAAAACCTGCCGATGAAAGCTTATGTTGACGAAAACAGCACGAGTGGAACTCCTCCCAGTGCTAATATTTGGGAACTGACTGAACCTGCAATTTATTATCAGTCTGCTTATCTCAAACTCTTATCTCATTGGGTTGCAAGCTGATGGGGCGAAAGAGCCATAAAACTTTTGGTCTTTCCGTGTAAACTACCATGTGAGCCACTTTTCATCCGGTTCCCAGCGAGTGTTCTTATGCTTTGTTTGTGTTATTCGCGAATCCCATCCGTGAAAGTAAAAGACCCTTTTAAAACATCCTCTAACATGTCAGAAAATCCTAACAAATCCTCATTTACTGGACAGAATGAAAGCTCCAGCTTCACAAGTTCCAAGTTTGATTTAGAGAAAAAGCCACGTGTTTTAGTATTATCTACGCGGGGTCTCCATCTTGATGTTTTCCGTTCTGTTGAATATGAATTTGAAGATGCAATTTGTACTTTTGAGCATGCTGATATGCTCACACTTATCTTTGCCTCAGGGTTCGACAATTTAGTCAAAAAAAAGCTAGCGAATTTTGTCGGCTTAAATTTAGGGAACAGTAAGTTTCTGGAATCTGGTTGTAGTCCATCCATTCTCAATCAAGAATACGATTTATTATTTTTTATATGTCAAAATTTTTGGGATGTAACCTGTATAAATTCAATAAAAGGATGGCGACAAAAGTGTTGTAAAGCTGTTTTATGGATAGACGAAGTATGGATAAAAGAAGTTCAAGAACGGAAAACTCAGCTTTGTCTAAAACTTTTGCAGGAGTTTGATTGTATTTTTACGACTCAAACTTCTAGTGTTGAGGCGCTCGCCAATGTAGCTCAGCGTCCTTGTCACTCTCTACCTTATGCCGTCGATGCTATTAGGTTTTGTCCTTATCCAGAACCACCTCAACGAACTATTGATGTTTATAGTATTGGTCGCCGTTCATCAATAGTACATAAGGCCTTACTAGAGGCGGCAGAACAAAAAGATTTTTTATATTTATATGACACGCTCAATTGTTTAAAAATGTTTGAATATAAGGAACATCGCACTTTATATATTAATCTGATTAAAAGAAGCCGTTATTTTATCGCCAACAAAGCAAAATTTGACAGTGCTGAGCAAATAGGTGTTCAAGAGGAAATAGGTTCTCGCTTTTTTGAAGGAGCAGCAGGGGGAGCAGTGATGATTGGAACTCCTCCAGTTTGTGAAGCTTACGCCAGATACTTTAACTGGTCAGATGCAGTCATTGAGATTCCTTATAATGCTACTAATATAGCCAGTATCATAGCTGAACTTGATAAACAGCCTGAACGTCTTCACAAAATACGTAAAGACAATGTCATAAACTCATTACTACGGCATGACTGGGTCTACCGTTGGGAAAAAATTTTGGAAAAAGTCGGGCTCGATAGCACACCTGAAATGTTATTGAGGCGGACTTATTTACAAGAATTAGCCCAGATGGTGAGTTCAGTGTAGTATTCTGTCAATCTTCCTTTGTCTCAATTAACAGTAAACCAAAAAGGGTGCCCAAAAAAACTAGCTTTAACCGATTCAGAAACTCTTGATGAAGAAACCACCTACACAACTACAAGAGATAAAGATGATTCAGTTACCTTCAATTTATGGATTGTCTGTAAATTATAGAAGCTTAGAATCTGTCAGCGACTTGCAATACAGGACTGTCATCCTTGAGGTCTTTTGCTATATAGAGGTTTAGTTTTTGTTTCAAAATTAGTAGAAAGAAAAGAAGATCATCTACTAAGTATCTCTTCCACAATCTTTTAGGCTCACATAACATTCTAAAAAGCCATTCTAATCCTACTTGACTCATCCATTTTGGAGATCTTTTAACGCTTCCTGCTTCAAAATCAATCGTTGCACCTATTGCCATAAAGATTTTTATAGATGGCAACCTATCTTTGTATTTATATATCCATTTTTCTTGCTTTGGTGCACCAACTCCTATTGCCAAAACTGTAGCACCAGAATTATTGATCATATTCACTATTTTTTGACATTCTTCTTCATCTTTTTCAAATCCAAAAGGCGGAGAATAGGTCGCTACGACAATATCTCTCCCTATTTTCTGATTTATTTTATTTTGCGCTTTACTAGCTACTCCTTGCCTTGCTCCTAAAAGAAAAATTTTTACGTTTCTGTTGCTTCTGTGATAATTGTAGAAAGCCGGGAAAAAGTCAGAACCTGATATTTTTTCTTTGATAGGCGTTCCTAAAAATTTAGATGCATAAACTAGGATTTGACTATCACAAAGTTTGTAGTGACAAATGCTATACGCTTGGACGAATTCTGGATCTTTTTGGAGTTTTATCAAGTGATCAACATTCGGAGTGAATACAACTCCTGAACGCAATATTTCTAAAAACTCTATCTTGGAGAAATTGTCAATCTCTATGTTCAAAATTTGAATTTTTTTCATGGTCTAGCCCGATTTGGCTGATAAATAAATTTTGGATGATTAACAAATCAAACAAATTAATATCAATTGTTAAATTAACATAAAATGAAACACTATCATAGTGGCTTTACATATGTTTCACAAAAACTATATAAAATTTGTAAACGTTCAGAGGGGTACTTGGTTACTCAAATCCGGTAAAATCCAATGTGTGAAGTAGTTACAGCAATAAAACCCACAAGCTGATCCATGTGGGGTAACTAGTCGTGCAAAATTAATTGCACATTTATTTAACCTGGAACATTGGTCACAAGTTAAGGTTATTAACCATTTGTCAATAAGCAATTATGCCTAAAATAGTGTCAAAAAATGGAGTTGGGAACCCAATTTTTGAGTCAGCGATCGCCTAATTTTGATACGCATG
>Ga0116227_10008149_pt1 | contig 19947 bp, 28 predicted proteins | sample S1TSphgellanicum_FD_89693 | JGI IMG/M metagenome (GOLD analysis project Ga0116227, IMG submission 89693) | Host-associated microbial communities from peat moss isolated from Minnesota, USA - S1T2_Fb - Sphagnum magellanicum MG | ecosystem: Host-associated > Plants > Peat moss > Unclassified... | reverse complement strand
AGGAAGATAAGGGCCCAAATGAATCGGGACTATTTCCAATCTCTGGACAAGCAGAGATTAGTGGAAGTAGCGGGAAATCTTCAAACGCTGGCGGTAGAACAATTAGAAATGAAAAATGAAAGTAAGCGCAATACCCGTGAATGAATTTCGCGCGATCACGCTTTGATCATCACACGACAAAATTAGGCATCGCTCACTCGTGCTTTGATCATCTGCTCTAGTTGCCTGAGATCTTCCTCATTGAGTCCACCGCTTTGTCGAATTACACCAGGCTCATTGTGCAGTCGTGCCATATAGATACGTATTGCTTCTTCATCCTCACGATGAGTAAGTACATAAGTTCTGAGTTCTTTTCGACTCATTTGTTGAAAATCAGGCTTCAGTGTCATCATCAAACTCCCAGTGTCCGTTGCCTTCGATAGTGATACCGATTGTGTCGCCAGCCAAAATGTAAATTTCCTTACGCTTTTCGTCGTAGCGGAATAGGTGGATGTCGGTATAGAAGTTAGACAATGTTTGGCAGACTCGCAGACAGACAAGCATTTGCTCGACAGTTGGTATCATCTTTGATCTACTTCCATCCCCAATCGCTTCTCAAACTTGCCAGTATTATAATCCTATCGTACATAATCAGCAGCGATCGCACATTTTATCAGAGGGTTTTCAGCAAGGCGCTGTTAAAAGATGGCGATGGCTAAGCCTAGAGCAGGAAACCCGGATTTCTCACAAACTCTGAAAAAAAAAGGGTTAAAAACTGCTAAAATGTATACATGGCAAGCATTTTAGCAATTATAACGCATGATCCAACAAGTAGAGCGATCAATCCCAAAACAGTTCAAATTTGAGCAACCAAAATCGCCCCCAGTTGTAGTTAATTTTCAGGGTGGACAGGTAATATCTGATGCCGGATTAAGCTTAATTGCTGAAATAGATAGAAAACTACAAATAACATCACAGTCTGCACAGTGTTTCCAAGATTACCGAAAACCTTTCTCGTATTGAAATCCGGGGGAAAACAGTCGCTACAATAGGGGGGATCGCTTTCAATATCGCGTTAAAATTGAGGGCTTATACGTGGATATTGCAGCAGAAAAACAAGGTCAAAAAATTCTTGTGGAAGTTAAAAGCTTCTTAGGTAGATCATTTATTAAGGACTTAGAGCAAGCTGTAGGACAGGATGTTGTTGAACGGGATATTTTGTTAGAGACAAAATTAGATTTTTAACTATATTTGGCAATTACACAAGGAACTTATAAAAGTTATTTTCAACGCCAGTTAACCCAGATGATTATCTATAGCAATCCTAAATGAATTATAAACGGCACATTCCCCAGATCTTTTGTTTATAAGCTTTCCAGATTGTTTCTGTTTATATCTCAAATAGGATTGCTATATAGCAATCAAGTTAAATTTTTAATCGTTGATGCTGAAAGTGAGGTAATTATGCAATGGATAGATTAAAGTATCATCGTCGAATCATCCAAGAATTTTTAACAAAATATCATCAACTCAATGAAAAATCTGGTTCTAATACTGAAAGTGTTTTAGCCTTTGATGAGGTACACGATCAGTATCTTTTATTGTTGATGGGTTGGCACAAAGATGAACGGATGAAGAGTGTGATGATTCATATCTGTTTAAAAGATGACAAAATTTGGATTGAGGAAGATTGGACAGAGGATGGGGTGGCGACAGATTTGTTGCTCAAAGGGATTGCACGAGAGGAGATTGTTTTAGCGTTTCATCCACCTCATGTTAGACAATATACTGAATTTGCGTTCGCGTAGATTTTTTATACCACGTAGACACAAAGAACACGATTAAACATGAATTCTTAACTAAATGATTTTGATATTATCTTTTTTATCATAACTACAAATATATAATAAGAAGCATGTGTTACTTTTTCTATTAATCCAATTTGTTATTAAATAACATTTTAATCAAATTTTTACAGCATATTTTTTCAGTAAAATAGAAAATTTAATTTAGTAGGAATAATTTAGTTGATATGAAAAAATAATCTTTAGAAGCAGGGGAGTTTCTCCAAACACGATCACCTGAATTAGGCATGGGAAAAATACAAGCTGATGACTAACTTACTCTGGTTACACGGTGGTGCTTGTTCAGGCAACACCATGTCATTTCTTAATGCCGAAGAACCCACAGTTTGCGATTTAATCACTGACTTTGGGATCAAGATACTTTGGCATCCATCATTGGGAATGGAACTAGGTGCAAACTTGCAAAAACTTTTGTGGGACTGCATTTCCGGCAAAATACCCCTTGATATTTTGGTATTTGAAGGCACGGTTATTAATGCTCCCAATGGCACCGGCGAATGGAATCGATTCGCTGACCGTCCCATGAAAAATTGGTTAAGTGATCTATCTAAAGTAGCTCACTTTGTCGTTGCTGTGGGCGATTGCGCCACATGGGGAGGAATTCCGGCGATCGCACCCAACCCGAGCGAATCCCAAGGATTACAATTTCTCAAACGTCAAGAAGGCGGTTTTTTAGGGAAAGATTTTCGGGCAAAATCGGGATTACCAGTGATCAACATTCCCGGATGTCCCGCCCATCCTGACTGGATAACTCAAATATTAGTTGCGATCGCCACAGGTCGAATCAGCGACATTACCCTCGACGAACTGCATCGTCCGCAAACCTTCTTCAACACTTTTACCCAGACAGGATGCACACGCAACGTCCACTTTGCCTACAAAGCAACAACCTCGGAATTTGGTCAACGTAAAGGATGCCTATTCTATGATTTGGGTTGTCGTGGACCCATGACCCATTCTTCCTGTAACCGCATTTTGTGGAATCGTGTTTCCTCTAAAACTCGTGCGGGTATGCCTTGTCTAGGTTGTACCGAACCAGAATTCCCCTTCTTTGACCTCAAACCGGGAACCGTCTTTAAAACGCAAACTGTAATGGGGGTTCCCAAGGAACTACCGCCAGGAATCAAGAAGACAGACTATGCCCTACTTACCGTTGTTGCAAAAGACGCAGCACCCGCTTGGGCAGAAGAAGATATTTTTACTGTTTAGTTCGCCAATTATAGGATAGGAGAATGGGAATTCAAACATTAGACATCTCACCCGTCGGCAGAGTTGAGGGCGATTTAGATGTCCGAGTGGAAATAGAAGATGGGCAGGTTGTCAACGCTTGGACTCATGCTGAACTCTTTCGAGGATTTGAAGTGATCCTGCGCGGTAAAGACCCTCAAGCAGGATTAATTGTTACACCTCGTATCTGCGGAATTTGCGGTGGTTCTCACCTCACTTGTGCTTCTTCAGCACTAGATACTGCTTGGGGAACAGAAGTTCCGCGTAATGCCATATTAGCCAGAAATCTGGGTCAAATTGTCGAGACAATCCAAAGTATACCTCGGTACTTCTATGGTCTATTTGCCATTGACTTGACCAATAAAAATTATCGGAATAGTCGTTTTTATGAAGAAGCTTGCAGACGCTTTGCAGCTTTTACGGGCAAGTCCTATGAAATCGGCATTACAATTTCTGGCAAACCTGTAGAAATTTATGCGCTGTTGGGTGGTCAATGGCCCCATTCTAGCTATATGGTTCCTGGTGGAGTGATGTGCGCTCCCACTTTAACAGACATTACCCGCGCTTGGTCGATTCTGGAATATTTTCGCACCAATTGGTTAGAACCTGTGTGGTTGGGTTCTTCTTTGGAACGTTACGAAGAAATCAAGACTTATGATGACTTCATGACGTGGCTGGATGAAAACCCCAATCATCGCGATTCTGACCTGGGTTTGTATTGGCGTATGGGTTTAGATATCGGTCTAGATAGATATGGTGCTGGTGTTGGTAAATATGTGACTTGGGGATATTTACCACATGAGGACAAATACCAGAAGCCAACGATCGCTGGGCGAAATGCTGCCATGATCATGAAAAGCGGAGTGTATGACAGTTTTACTGACACTCACACTTTGATGGATCATACTTTTACTCGCGAGAATACAACTCACTCTTGGTATGACGAAGGGACAGCTGATGTTCACCCTTTTGATCGCACAAGTAAACCCACTCAGAAAAATGCCAAAGACTTCAACAATGACTATTCTTGGTCAACTGCAGTACGTCACCAAGACTACGGACGTTTGGAAGCAGGTCCCTTAGCACGTCAGTTGGTGGCAGGTGGGAAACATGGCGAGTCTTGGCAGCACTATGATGGGTTCATCTTGGATGTGTTCAAGCACATGGGTGGTGCAAATATCCATGTCCGTCAGTTAGCACGAGTTCACGAAGTGGTGAAGTTGTATCGTCAAGCTGAACGCTGCTTGCGTGAGTTCCGATTACATGATCCCTGGTATATCAAACCCAAGGAAAAAGATGGACGCGGTTGGGGTGCAACAGAAGCAGCGCGGGGTTCCCTGTGTCACTGGATAGAGATTGAGGGCGGTAAGATTAAAAATTACCAAGTTATCGCCCCTAGTACTTGGAATATCGGACCTCGTGACGCTGAAGGAATACGCGGTCCGATTGAGGAGGCTTTGATCGGGACACCCATTTATGACTCAACCGATCCCGTGGAAGTAGGTCATGTAGCGCGTTCTTTTGACTCTTGTCTAGTTTGCACCGTTCACGCCCATGATGCCAAGACAGGTGAGGAGTTGGCGCGTTTCCGTACAGCATAACACACCATCCCAAAACTAAAATTTACAAGGTAAGCTTATGTCTGATTTAGCATTACACGAATATATTTCTCGCCTTCCCGAAGAAGCACTGCAAGAGTTCACAGAATGGTGTATTTTAGAGCAGGCAAAAGAGGCGGGATACGACTTTATTCTCAATAGAAATAAGTTAGATAACTTACCAACAGGAGACTACATCCACCAACTTGTAGACCAGTTCATGCAAGTGAAAAAAAACCCGATTAAAGATGGACTGGCTGCAGTACTTGCAGGCAAGCAGGTTGACGAACACACTTTGCCAAGTGTAGCGGCTATAGTGGATTTTGTTTCACTTTATATCAAGTACTTATTTCCTCAAGTAGGTAAAGATGAAGCAGAGACGGAAGCAATATTAGCTCAAGCATCACAACAGCAATTGGAAAAAGTTTCTCAAATTGCCCAAAAATATCATGTGGGGTTGCAAGTTTGAAGTGACGTAATCCACAAGCCTAGGAATAAATTCCTAGGCTAATAGCTGAAGTCGGCTTAAGCCGACTAAAACTTTCTTGAATGAGCGCCCCTTGAAATAGACTATATCTCTTAGCCACGACTTGATTTTAAGGCTTTAGGGCAGAACGAAATCTCCCCCTCCTTTATAATAAGAGGCAGAACCTGGGAACGAGGAACGAGAATAAAAAGTTTACAATTTCATTGCCCTTTAGGTAGAACAGATCAATTTATTTGTGAAAGTAAAATTATTCTATAAGAAGTTGCTCTATTAAAAATTTACTGTTAACATAAAAAGCCCTCAGGGTGTTTATCTACTAAAAGACCCTCAGGGTGCTTATCTACTAAATAGACTCAAAGATAGGTCACTGTTTATTCTAGTTGCTCACTTTCTTTCTTTAAATGTATGAAGAAGAGAATGTGAGCATTTCTCTTCTAACCTGAGTGCCAAGGGTGGAACACAGTTTCTGTAAATGAGTAGTCAATAACATCATATTAACCATTCAGTAATCATAGCATAAGTGCTTCCAATGGGAGCAGTTACACGAAAATCTTAATGTTATTGTCTGGTTAACAGAGGGTTAAAGTAGCAGGAGTTGGGAATTCACCCTTGAAAGTAGAGGACGCAGAGGAAGAGGAAGGAAGAATAATTCCGATACAAACGGATTTGATATGAGTTCAAAAAAGGCTTTCAATATCCCTTGTGCTCCATGAATCACCCGAGCAAGCTCAATGCCCCCAGGAATGGGGCAGTAAATGACAAGATACTTGCCAACAGGGAAACTTCTGAGCGACGGTGCTAGCTCATCACTGGTTTGTCCCATTTGAGGAGAATCCGACAGAAGTTTGAGTTTTTCATCAATGGTATCAAGCAGTTGATTAGCGGCGGCTTGGTTGTCCTGTGCAATGTAGAGCCAGATTTCAATGAGGTCGTCTTGAGCTTCCGGCGATTGAATAATATGTCCCATGCGTCAATTGCTGCGTTCTTGAGCTAGTTTTTTCCTGCCCTCAGCTTTTATCTTTTCTACATCAAAGGGTATGCCTTCACCTCGGTCAAGCTGGTCTATTCCGATTTGGACTTCGCGGCGCAATGCCTCAAGTTTCAGCCTCCGTAGGTCTTCCCGCTCTTTGAGCAGCCAAAGACCCTCACGGATTACCTCGCTCTGTGATTGGTACAGTCCGCTGCCAATAAGTTCCGCCACAAACTTATCGAATGTTTCACCAAGATGAACATTCATGATACCGTATCTCCGACAATGCGCTTCTCTTGTTCATACTGCCATTATTACCAATAGTATATCGCGGCGATACTTTTTATCTGGGCGATCGCTTTTGCGCTAAGCTTTGTACAAAAGCCTGATGACTCTCAGTTGTCACCGCTTTCTGAACTTCGGCTAAAACAATAGCTAAGTTTCCCGCTAACAATGCCGCCACTGGTAGATCTAACCCTGGAAAAATGCCGCTCTTAATTACACCTGAGTCATCGGGCGTTAAAGGAACATACTCACCCGACTGCAAACTGAACCAATTCAGCTTTTGCTCAGCAATCTGCCAGACAATATATTCTTTCACACCATTACGACGATAAGCTTTGAGCTTATCATGTAGATCGTAAGCAGCACTACTTGAAGCAACTTCCACAACCAATTCCGGTGCGCCTTCGATGTAGTCATCCTCACTAATATATGACTGCCCACCCAATTGTTCATCAATGCGCAGTAGTGCATCCGGTTGCGGTTCATTGTCTAAATCTAGACGCACTGTAGAATTATCAGCAAACTCAACTCCCGGCGTAGCACTACAATAAAGTCCTAACCAAGCCATGATATATCCATGTGGCTTGCCGTGTCTTCTGTATCTTAGTGGTGATGCCACGTAAACAACTCCCTCAATCAATTCTGCTTTTTTCACATGGGGCATCGCCTCATAGCGACGTTCAAACTCATAACGAGTCAGCCTGTCACCGTTTTCAAGTGTTGGTATGCTTGTCGCCAGATTTTCTGCTGTTTTCATCGCACACTCCCTGTGTATGTTGCTAGCTTCTAGAAGTTATTTTACCGAAGGCGAGTATTTACTCGTATGAATGAGTACAAAAAACTTTTACTAGAAGGAAACTTTGGGTAGCAAGCTTCAAGACGTCACGCTTGGATGGCGAACAATTCATTAAGTTTATCTCTTAAATCGGAAGATACAAGCAAAGGATTATTTACACACATTTACACACGAGGTTCTAGTCTAATTAAAGAGATGCTATTGATGGTTCCTTAATTAAACATCATCTCTACCAATAGGCAGGGAACGAATCCGAATTCGGTCTTGCTTTAGTATGACCACACTTCCCTGGAGAAGCGCATCTGCAATCTCACTCAAGTTTGCCAGCAATATTTCGACCTGACGTTGAGGACGAAGTTCGCTAGTACGGCGAAACAATATCACGGAAGGTTTAGACACTTGCCGAAGTGCCAGCAACGTGCCAAAATCGGTATCTGCTGAAATGATAATTCGATCCTCATCAGCAGCTAGTGCGAAAATTTCATCGTCTGGTGCTGCCTGCATTCCATAGTCCCGGACATGAACAGAATCGTATCCTGCTTGTCGCAAACTTTCAGCAATCTGAGGAGATAAAGCATTGTCTACTAGAAATTTCATCAAGCACTTAATAGTGGCAATTCCCGTTCTTGAACCGCAGCAGCAGCAAATCGTAACGCTTGCTGAATGTCTTCGAGTTCCAAATCAGGAAAGGCTTGCAGAATTTCATCCTGGTGCATGCCGTCAGCTACCATACTGATAACCGTTGCGACGGGTATTCTGAATCCTCTAATACAGGGGACTCCTCCCATTTGCTTGGGATCAACAGTGATGCGAGTATATTTCATGAGCCTATAACGCAATATCAGTTGAGATCACTATAGACAATTTTGCCCTATCATATCGAATTTTCTCCAGATAGCTTGGAGCATCTACAGCTTACAAGGCGATCGCCACAGCACTCAAACAAGCCGCCGCTATTTTCCCAGCATTAACCTATTACAACAAAGTTCTAGTCGGCTTAAGCCGACTTTAGCTATTAGACTAGTACAACACGGCGGAAATAAGCAGACCATTAAAAGCTACGAAAAATTGATTGCTGGCTAGGCTTAAAAATGGTATGTGTATTTACGCCACACGGTACTAAGAATTTATTCTTAGGGAGGCGATCAGTTTTATGCTAACCATCATTGGTTGCGGTAATCTCAATCGTAGTGACGACGCTGTAGGCGTGATCATTGCTCAACGCCTACAGCAATATCTTGCCGAACATCCTCATCCTGATGTCCAAGTCTATGACTGTGGTACAGCAGGGATGGAAGTCATGTTTCAGGCAAGAGGTAGCAAAAAGTTAATTATTATTGATGGAAGTTCCACGGGTTCCGAACCTGGTGCTGTGTTTAAAGTTCCAGGAAAAGAACTGGAAGCGTTGCCAGAACCTAGTTATAATTTGCACGATTTTCGTTGGGATCATGCTTTAGCAGCTGGGAGGAAAATCTTCAAAGATGACTTTCCCAAAGAGGTGACAGTCTACCTAATTGAAGGGGAGAATCTTGGTTTGGGACTGGAGTTAAGTCCTGCTGTCAAACATTCTGCTGACCTGGTTTTTGAAGAAATAAGCGTAATCATCAGGCAGAATGGGGAGTAGGGAACTCGGGGTCCTACTCCCTTCCTCATCAATTAAGCCATATCCCGGTAAACTGATAGTTCATCTACTCTCATTTCAAAGGGCATTCCCTGATTGTGTGGGGGACAGACGCGAATTTTAGCACTGCTGATAATTGAGTTGAGCAAAGACGCCATTGGCACAATTTGTTGTAAGACACGCCAGTTAGTCACTTGATCTGGACATTCAATTACCAATGTCAAAGCAGTCGTGTGGGTATTTACATACCATCTACAACATGATAATAAATTTTGGGTAGAGCGATCGCTACCTTCATAAAAGTATTTGCTAATAGAATACTCTAGTCGTTGACGCAGTACAATATCAGCCGATGTTGGTTGAAGTGGATGTGAATCATCATCGTCATTTAAAAAATACTCTTTCATTCTCTTTGAATTGCTCCTATTACATTCCAATTACCATGGCATAGAGTATATCTTTAGTGGTTTCTAGAAATTCCTTTGTCTCATCATCGTAGTAAGCACCAATACCACTACACTGAATACCCCAATAGTTGCTAAATAAATAAACTCTTTGTCCCAAAAAACCTGCTATTTGCATAGCAGTTTGATAGTTGCTGTAGTCACATACAAAAAACAAAGTTACAGCACTATCTTTAGCAAGAGCTTGATTCACACATAAGTAACCTGTTTTTTCGCTGAAGTTACCCTCCTTAAGTAGGTACTGACCTTTATATAACCCAGGCAACATTCCGTCTACTCGATTGACAACAGAGTAAATTTCTATCTCTTCAACACTCTCACTTGGTACAGGTTTCTCTACTTCCTTTAAGACATTAAAATAATCTTTGCCTGAGATAGACTGTTTTTGAAACCGCCTAATTGAGCGTCTATTCTGAACAGTTTGGGAGAATTTATTCTGCTCAAAGCTAAACAGGGGCTGTTCTAGTTGCCTCTGACGACTTTTCTGCAAAGCTGTTGCTTTATAACCTTCTTCAATAAATTGATTTGGTTCAAAATAATCAGTTCCACAAACAAAAGGAACTTTCAGCCTTAAGCGTCTGACTTTCTTTACTTGCTGCTCTCCCGAAATGACACAAGCAGTGATAAACTCCTTGTTCTCAAAGCCTAAATCTGCATTGAGAGCAAGTTTATCAAAATCAAAAATTATTTGTGTTTCTCTGTCATGAACATAAGCTGAAGCGGCAATTGCACCAAGATGATGTCCACTATCTAAAAAGCAGTACCTCACACTTCTGTCTTTATATTTCCAGCTAGACCTATAATAAACACAACTGACGAAAAAAATGAATCCATTTATACTATTGTTTGAGAAAATATAACTTTCCAAGCCATCATCAATTAATTCATAAATTAGTGTTAGACAATTATTTGCAATTTCTAAATGGTAAATCCCATTTACTATTCCCTCTATCCCTCGAATCTGTACGTAAATTTCTGTAGGATAAAGAGCGCCTGCTGATGGATTAACCCGCAGTTGATAGGGTTGATGTTGATAAATTTTCTCAAAAGTAATGGCACTGGTTAACCAAATAAAGGAATGAATTGGATGATTAACATCTATTGAAAATCTTCTATAAAACTTTGGATACAATTTGAAAGAAGATGGTTGGGTAGATGCATCTACATAATTCGGATCAAGCATCACCGATAAGTAAGAATGCTTGGTAGCGTTATGATAAGCTTTACCTAATGTCCTGCTTGGTCGCATTTTTGAGTATTCTTAAAACTTCTATGTTGCTAGCAAAATTTATGGCTTTAAAGTCGTCTAAGTTTTTCAACTCTAAGTTGGGATGATATTGAAGAAGCAACTCGACCACTTCTGTCTTTCCGGCTGATGCCGCATACATTAACACAGTCGCACCGTTATCATTTTGGTTGTTAATGTTAATTTTTGCAGCCAGCAACAAATTAATTAAGTCGTAGTAGTTGCCAAAACAAGCAAACCACAAAGCATTGTTACTATCGTTGTTTCTAGCATTAATATCCACGCCTAGGTCAATCAGTTCTTTGACGACGGCATAAACCCCTTCCCTCGTAGCTTTCATTAAAGCTGTATCGCCATTTTCACCCCTTTGATTTAAATCTTGAGTATCGTAACCTTTTGTGATCAGCCATTGCTTGGTTGCTTCACTCAAATCTTGCCTTATGATTTCACTCATAATCATTCCTTTTATTGGAAAACTGTTGCCATACCAAGTTGCCTACAGTCATAAAACAGTCCTATTTGATTTGTGAAATTTCTATGGTTCACGCTCTTCTACACGGATTGCTATAGTAGACTGGGTTAAACGATAGTGACCCCTAACTAAAACAGTTTAGTTTCGCAGCTTAGAACTGACACTTTGCAGGGATTTGGAAAGATCGCAAGTGTCTTGATCAAGCTACGTTGTTTGAGGGTCTGAACTTTCCCCGCGATCGCAAGCCTTGAAATAAACGATCCTGAGGTGCGGGACTTGATCTCGTAGAAACGACTCTGTAGTACAGAATTGCACAAGTTCATTGGTTTGTAGTTGCGCTTTAGCGCGCTAAAGCGCAACTACAAGCCTTAAGCCTCTTAATGCCCCATAAAAACCTGCTTCGGCTTCGATTTTGTCTATAAAATCTCAAGTCTTGGCGGCTTCTGCTGAATGAGTGCCATGTATAGCGGCAATTGAGCGCTCATTCGATATATATCTCCCATATATTATCACTATATTGCGGAGAAATTATAAATTTTTATTTAATTGAATTAAGCAGCAATTGATACTTTATGGGTGCTGGTATTTTTGCTTAAAAATAAGGTGTTCAATAGCTATAAAGTCCCTCTAAAGAAGTAAGGAAGGCTATTCCTGCGGTAGAAGTTTAAACAAACGAAAATAGTTACCTTTCTTTATAAGAGCAACCAAAGTTTAAACCTACCTTGACTAATCAAATAGCACCAGGGCTTGACCTAAATGCTCACTGTGTGGGAGGAGTACCGCTATAGGCAACGAACATGAAAATTTCTCTAAAACTAACTCATCCGATTTTTAGAACATTCCTGGCTCAGAATATTCTCTAAAAGTGATGCCCTCCCTACCCAACGAGTGCATTCACCTGTATAAGTCTACGGCAATTGGAATTATACAGCAGAATTCAGGAATCAGGAGTTAGAAGTCAGAAGTCAAAAAGGCTTTGTGTCTAGCTTTTAAACAAAAGCATTGTACTTGACCTACTTGCAATCTGCTGTAACTATCTTTTAAAGATCCAAACAGATCGGTAACAAGGAATATGATTTATCACAAAAGGTTAATTAAAAAGTTCGTTGGCAGCTTTTTAGGCGTTGCTGGTATCAGTGCTTTCATCGGTTTCCCAGGAATAGCACAAGCCAAGTTCAATGGTTTTTCCAACAGATCCAGTCAGTCCATCATTGCTCAGAGTACACCTGATACCACGAGTCCTTCTCCTGGCGTCACGTCCGCCCCTGACACCACGAATTCTAGTTCTTCATTAAGTGCGTTGGACAAAGAATTCATGACGAAAGCGGCGCAAAGTGATATGACGGAGATCCAGACAAGTAAACTGGCACTCCAACGTTCTCAAGACAAAACCGTGAGAAACTTTGCACAAGAAATGATTCACGACCATACAGATTCGACCACACAACTGAAGCAAATAGCGAAGCGCAAAGGGTTCACGCTACCGAAAAGCATTGGTTCCGATAACCAAGCCTTATTGACGAAACTGAAGAATACTTCTAGTAGCAATTTTAACAGAGCGTACATGCAAGCGCAGGTTCAAGCTCATACCAAAACTCAAGCTGAGTTCCAAAAATATCTTCAACAAGGACAGGACCCAGATTTACAAGCCTTTGCAAATAAAATTTCACCGATTGTAGCTGAACACCTACAGATGGCTCAGAAGGACATAGCACAGCTTTGATATAGTAGTCTCTAGGGATGACAGAGAACCCTATAGGACTCATATGTAATTTGTGGAATACACATAGGGGAGGCAGTGCGTTGGTGTTAGCTGCTATATTAGCCCTGCACTTGAGTGTAGGGCTTTTTTCGAGCAACAATGTGAAAAATATGCCAGTGCTTGTCTTCGCCTAGAGCTGTTTTTCCAGGATGGTCTTCTTCCTGTAACATTTCAATTTCAAAAGGTTGGAGTAACACTTCTACATGTTGACTAGTATGATGATTCATGGAAGCATGAATTGCCCAAGAGTCGCGATCGCCAATTAATTGACCACAGAAACGACCACCAAAACTGAGAGATAAAACAATCTTTTCCCATAAACTGGGGAAATGCTCGGGTCTGCAAAATGGCAGTGCAAAACTGGCATTTACTAAATCTACTGATTCTGGTAATATTACTTCTTCAAAGCGAATAATTTGGGTTTCCAAAAGTTGGCGATTAATGTCTTGACGACTGAGTAGGCGAGTAATCGCTTCTTGTTCACTATCAATAGCTAAAACCCGCCAACCTTGACGCAACATCTCTACTGTATCTCGTCCTTCTCCACAGCCAAGGTCAACTGCAAACCTTGTTCCAGTAGTAGAACTTTCAGACTCAAAACGCGCTATAGCTGCAAGTAGAGTGTCTCGTGGTGGGCGACCAACGACAGCGTTGTAATAGGCTGGAAAATCGCGCTTAAAAACTTGATTTTCAGACTCAGAATTTCTTGACTCCGGCATAAAATGAATAGTTTTTACTTGAGATTTAATTATGAAGTTATTAGTAGGGTGGGCAATTACCATCATTACCAGTTTTGTTGGCATTGTCCATCATAGAAAATCATCTATAGCAATCCTATTTAATTTTTGAAATACACGTAGGTGGGCACTGCCCACCCTACAACAATTAAAATTTTTCATAAATGATTTAAGATGGCTATATATGGTTAATCATAACTTAGTAAATATTTAACTAAAAATAATAAAAAAGTTAAATTTCAACAGAATATTTTGTTAATATGTGTGTGTTCATTAAAGAGAAACAGGGTAAACCAGAAATGCAAGTTAGCGCTCGTAATTCTTTGAAAGGTACGGTGAAAAAAGTTGTGGACGGAGCCGTTAATACTGAGGTAGTTTTAGAACTAGCACCTGGGGTAGAAGTGGTTGCAATTATCACCAAATCATCTGCGGAAAAGCTAGGACTGGCAGAAGGCAAGCATGCTTACGCCGTGGTTAAGGCAACGGATGTGATGGTGGCGGTTGATTAAAGGGTTTCACAAGAAATAGATTTTGCGCACCTTACTAAGTCTTCGTCTCAGTAAATTAAGAGTGAACGCTCATTACTGTACCTTGCTAAGGTTGAGCCGTTTCATTATGGGTAACGTTGGGCAGACTTTATTGAGCGGCATACGAGCTTACGCGGTGATTAAGTCAACCAATGTCATCACAACTGTTGACTAACCTCTAATCTATTCCCTGTAGAGGCGTTACATGTAACGCCTCTACAGTGGGAGAGCAAAAACGATGACTCTAGACGAGATATGGTTCTTGGTGGGTGCGAATCGTACAGTTAGAGCGTGGATAGGTAACGCAAAGTAGGGCAAATCCTTTGTCAACCTGCTCGTCATCCAAGAAAGTTTGGTCAGATTGATCTACTTCACCTTCAACGACCTTGCCAACACAACTAGAGCAAGCACCCGAGTGACAAGAGAAGGGCAACTCAATCCCATTTTCTTCAGCAGCATCGAGAATGGTAGTCTCCTCGTCAACTTCAATCGTGCTATCGAGATTCTCCTTTTTGCTGATTAATCTAACTTGGTATGTAGCCATTTTCCGATTCTCCTCAGACGTTTACAAAAGAAGGGAGCAGGGGGCTCTTAGTAGGGAGCAGGGAAAGAAAAAACAACTTTAGTTGTGGGTATAAAGCCCACTTTTAAAAAAAGATGCCGCCGCGAGACGCGCAGTGAACCAGCGCTGCAGGAGGGTCAGCCCGCTCTCACGGCGACTGGTGTTAGCATTAGCAAAGCGGTAGCGGTAGCGAGTACTCGAGCGTCACCCGTTCGCGCAGCGTCTCCGACAGGAGAAGGGCGAGAGAAATGCGGCGTCATTGTTACAATCCCACGGCTGCTCTCCGTGGGTTCCCCTGCTCCCTACTCCCTCTGAAAATTAGGTTTGATTGTTCAGCACTTAGTTGGAACGTGTGACCTGCTCAACAGTCTCCGATGAAAAGGGGGTAGGGTGTAGGGGGTAGGGTGTGGGGAACCCTATGCATAAATGTAGAGGCACCTTCCCCATTTGGGGTGCGGTTGTTTTTTCTTCCCCCACACCCCACACCCTACACCCCGTTCTTGGTCAATTCCAAAATGATATTAGCTGCAAGGTATACCTGTAGGCGTACAATCACCTGCTTTAAACGACTTTCCACAACTGCAATTATCAGTCGCATTGGGGTTGGTAAACTTAAACCCGCTTTCCATCACACCTTCGACGAAATCGACGACGATTCCGTCTAACAACGGTGCGCTTTTGGCATCGACGTAAACCAGTACCTTGCCTTGCTGGATGACTAAATCATCTGGTCGCGGCGAACTGGTGACATCCATTGCATACTCATAGCCACTGCAACCACCATCTTTGACAGAGATGCGGATACCTTTAGTTGGTGCGTTGGCTTCAGAAGCAGAACCATTTATAAATGTTCGTAAGCGAAATTCTGCTTTTTCCGTCAAAGTAACAGTCATCCAACCTCCTTGAGTTGATAGTTGAGAACACAAACATCACAATTATTTTTTGCAATTACCCGTGGTTTCTAGAGATGTCGATTGCAAGTATCTCCAAGGCGCAGTGTTACCACATACTGGACAAGAGCGATCGCGGTGAGAACGGCGCTTGGCAAACTCCAGTCGGGTCAAGTCCATTGTCAGCAGTTGCGACAATAGAGGCTGACTAAACCCAGTGATCAACTTGATAGCCTCAAGTGCCGCCAGACAAGCTAGCGTACCAGAAACAGCGCCTAAAACTGAAAAGCCGCGTCGATCCCAATCAGGCTTCTCAGGAAATAAGCAAGATAAACAGGGAGTCACACCAGGAATAATCGTAGTCAGGTAAGCCTCCATTCCGTCCATCGCTGCTTCTACCATCGGTTTACGCCAGCGTACGCAAGCTGCATTTAACACATCGCGCTCGGTAAAGTTGTGGGCACAGTCAAGAGCCATATCAGCCGATTGTACCAAGGAGTCCACATTCTCAGGAGTGATGTAATCATGAACTGCTTCTATCTCAACATCAGGATTAATGGCGCTGATCGTTTCTTTTGCTTTGAATACCCTTGGCTTGCCTACCCAATCGTCTGTCATCAGAATTTGACGATTCATATCATCAAGCCGCAGGTCACCACCTCGGACTAGGATCAGCCGCCCAACGCCTGCTACCGCAAGGTAAAGCGCTGCCGTACCGCCTAATCCTCCCACACCTGTCACCAGAACTGTTGCTGACTTAAGGCGTTGCTGTGCTAAATCGCCAAAATTAGGGAGCATCATCTGGCGACGGTAACGTTCTAATTCGGTAGGCGTCAGGTTTACCAATTTTTACCTCCTAATCAGAAGTGATTTCTGTCAGCGTGACTACATTTTTAGGCTTCTCATTAAACACTTTGAACAATTTTTGTTCTTGAGGTGTTGATTCGAGAAATACCTGATAGGCTTTTTCCAGAGCCTCACGATATTTATTTAACCTATCTGAGCTACTGATGTCAGTATAATTTTCATCAATTTCTTTGATGAATTGGGAAAACTTTTTCAAAATATGTAACCGGTTTACATTGACAATTTTTTGGTCGTAGAGGAGTTGAAAAAAATCAAAATACTCCTCTGCATCCACAATCTGATTAAATTTATCTATCTCCCCACTCATTTTTCTTGCTCCAGTTTTTTTAGCTGTTGCTTAAGTTCATCTAAATGACGATAAATTTCATGAGTCTGTGCAGCAAATTCCATCAGGTTTTGATAATTTGTTGGTAGCCCTTCTGCTAAATCGTGCAGATCCATTTTCATTTGACCTGCCTTGCTATTAAGGCGTTTTATCTGAACTTTTAGCTCGTCGATACTGGTTTCTCCAGTTTGCACCATAAACATCTCCTTTAAAAGTGAGGAGTCAGGAATCAGGAGTCAGGAGTTATAAATAATTAATTCCCTTTATTCATAACTCATAATTCATAATTCCTCACTTATTACAGTTTTCCAACTTCCGGAAAGCGTTTAGACAAATCAATCCCTTTTTGTACTAGATTTTCTCCCTCATCTGCTAATTTTCCGAGAGATTCAAAACCAAAGCGGTGAGCATCTCGCAGGGTTTTGATCACTAGTAAAAGACGCCCAGAAAAAACTAGTACCCAGCCAAATCCTTCATGGTTCAAGTCAATTACAACTTGAGATAGTAGACCTGTTTCCTCTTCGGTACGGGCTGCTACAGCGCGAAAAAATGCCATAATCCGTGCTTGAGTTACCGGATCGACTTCACCTTCAACAGAAATTTCGCGTTTCTTTTGTTTGCTGACAACAAAGGGTTTAAGAATCAACTCATCTGTCCAATTCCGATAAACTTGATAAGTGTCTAAACCCCGTATTTGTTGCACTAAAGTTTTTATAAAGGGTGAGGCTAAGACTTCAGTTGTTTCTGTTCCGCTAACACTATTATTTATGGTCATACGGTTGCTTCCTCTTCCAGTTCATCTTCAAAAGTCCGAGTTTTTTGTTGTAAAGCTTTACGCAACCAGGGTGGGGGATTTCCTTTCAGGGTTTGTACTAACTTATGTAGAATATCAGCAATCTCTTCTTCTTCGGATCGCGCCTTGATTGGTGTTACGCCTTTCTTGATTAACCGAGCAGCAGCACTACCTCCAATTGCGGCGACATAAACAATCGTACAGTCAGCTAGGGCCTCAATTTTTGGTGCTAATTTACTCTCGTTTCCGTCTTGTTGGAGATCATCATCAAAGGAGAGAGTTTCTAAAAAGTTATATCCTTCATCTGAGATTTCATAAACATCAATCTCTTTTGAACCACCAAAATGAGCATTAATATGAACTCGGTCAATTGTTGTAAAGGCAATTTTCATAGTCATTCGTCCTTTATAGTTTGTCCATGATTATTGGCTTGTTTGCGATTCCGAAGCGTCTCTAATGACCAATGACTAATGACTCCTCCTGCTCTAAAAACAAATTGCCAATGTCAAACAAAAGCTGCATAGTACCTCTGTAGCCAACTTTGTTAAACTGACCATTGCCTACGCGATCAAAAATCGGAATGCCTTGGCGATAGAGAGGAATTTTTAGCCGTTTGGCGATCGCTGCTGTATGGGAATTACCAATAAGTAGGTCAGACTCTACTGCGAGTTGCTCGAAGTCTTCCAAGTCGCCGATAGTAACGCTTTTAACAGGAAGTTGTTCCAACAGAGGAGAGCGTGTGGTCGTCACTGCTGCATGAATCTGAGTTCCCATCGATAGCAGAAAATAAGCTGTTGACCACAGCAAGTCTGGTTCCAGCGCTAAGGAGACTCGTTTGCAACCAAAGTAAAAGTGAGTGTCCAGCATGGCATCTTGCAACTGGCGGCGTTGGTAGCGGTATTTTTCTGGGACGCTGTGACCGCTAATGTCTGCTAATGCTTGCAGAAATTTGTCTACCGCTTCTAATCCCGTCAGTTCACCAAACACCTCATAAGGTATACCAAACTGCTTTTCCAAAATTTGCGCTGCACCCCGCATACTCTCGCCTAGTGCCAGAGTGAATAATGAACTGCCGATTTGCCGCAGATCTGTCAGAGTCGTACCACTAGCTGTGATTGCACTGTAGGAATCTTCTAAGTGACCATCTAATGAGGCGGAAAGGTCAGGCACGACAATGGGTTTCAATCCAAAGGCAGTGACAATCTCTTTAATTTCCTGCACATCCCCAGGTGTAAAAGCAGAACTAGCCAAAATCGTGATTTGCGTAGGACAGGCGTCTCGTCTGTCACTTTTTTGGGGAAGTTCCCTGACTATGCTCTCAACAGCAGCCGCGAAGCCATCCTGCAATGAACCCTTAAAATCTGGCGAGGAAACTAACACTATTGGCATCTCATCCAGTTCTGGATGACGTTGGCGGATCTCCTTGAGAAAACCCTCCATATCATCCCCTCTAGTTTCTGTCAATCCGGTAGTACATAAACCAATAATTTCTGGCTTTGACTTCTGCACCAGTGTGAGAATTGCCTGTTCTACATTCTCCTCACCACCCAAGATAGTCGAGACTTCCGTCATTGCTGTAGTGGAAAGGGGAATCGCTTCCCGGAAATGCCGCACTAAAACCACTTTGGCAAAGGCGGTACAGCCTTGGGAACCGTGCATCAGAGGTATCATTCCCTTCAATCCCAAAAAGGCCAAGGCTGCACCCAAAGGTTGGCTTTGCTTGAGGGGATTAACTACAACTGATTTTTGGGGAGTCGTGACGATCGCCATTATCTCACCTCCTGGGGGAGGGGGGAGAGGGGGGAGATGGGGGAGTAAGAATCCTCATCTATCGTTACTTCCCATGGAGCGGGTTTACGTACTTGCTCCCACACAGGGCTGTAGAGGGCTTCATAGAGTTCTCGTGCCATCTCTACCATTCCCGCATAGCCTGCATAGGGATGATGGCGTTCTTGGTTGATGTCTAGGAAAGGAATCCGAGCTTTGAGGGCGGTGTATTGATTGCGACCGCCAGCAATCAACATGTCGGCTTGAGTTTCCTTAACTATCCGTAGGATTTCCTTGGGACTTTCCTGTTCCAGAACGATGCCGTCTTTACCCAGTAACCTCTTAATGCGGGCTTTATCTTCTTCAGTACTTTTTCTGGCACTGGTAGCAACAACTTCTATTCCCAAGTCCTTAGCCGCAGAGATAATTGACCAACTCTTGACGCCTCCGGTATAAAGTACGACGCGCTTACCTTTAAGTCGGGCGCGGTAAGGAGCTAACGCTATATCCAGAGCAGCGTTTTCTTCAGCAATTAGCTTTTCTGTACGATGGAGCAAATCAGGATCGCCCAATTTCGCGGCAATGTTCCGCAGGCAGCGGTTTATATCCTCAATGCCGTAAAAAGATTCTTCAATGTAAGGGATGCTGTAGCGCTCCTCCATCTTTCTTGCCATATTGAGCAGCGCTTTCGAGCAAATCATCACGTT
>Ga0116227_10008148_pt1 | contig 19954 bp, 13 predicted proteins | sample S1TSphgellanicum_FD_89693 | JGI IMG/M metagenome (GOLD analysis project Ga0116227, IMG submission 89693) | Host-associated microbial communities from peat moss isolated from Minnesota, USA - S1T2_Fb - Sphagnum magellanicum MG | ecosystem: Host-associated > Plants > Peat moss > Unclassified... | reverse complement strand
CTTGAAGGCTGATGTACTTTTTTGTAGGTTTTAAAAAAACCTCAGCCGGTTTTGGACCCAACTCAGGGTTCTGGTGCTGGTTTTCCTGACTTTATGGAAACCTCTATTGTATTGTTGAAAATCGTTCATTCTTGCATCAAATGATTGGCAGTGCTGCACTCAAAGCTTGACTAGAATTCATTGCAGTTCTTTCACAATGGACATGAGTTGCTATTGTTGATTATTATACAAGTAAACAATGTTTGTTTTTGGTCAATTTTATGATGTAGCCAACATGGTGATCATCCATAGGAAGGTTTAGCCAAATTTGGCCATAGATGAGAAATGAAAGTGGAACCAAATGTAGGAATTTGGCGATCTTTACTACTATTTTTCAAATTCTGGAAATTGAAAAACCAAAAATCACATCATTTTCACTTTTTTTGGGTTTGAATTTCAGTTTTTGGCAAAAATTCCACCATGACAAGGGACTGCTGCATGACGGTGTTAAATTGTGCCAAACATGCCAATGACCCATCTGACATATTTGTGGACATGTATTGCAAAGAAAATGATTGATGACCTACTTTGCAAAACCCATCGGTCACCACAATTAAACCATCCACATCATGGCTGCAATTTTCAAGTTTCTGAAAAAGCTATCATGGCTAGAATTTTCAAGTTTCTGAAAAAGCTATCATGGCTAGAATCATGTACTGGTAGCATGCATGAGTTGAATGGCTGAGTTGGCCAAATTTTTAGAAGGGATAGGCAAAACATGTGTGACATTGAGATGCAAAGGTCAAACACACAAAAACACAATATGTACTTACCTTGTGGGGGAATTGAACTCCTATACTACCTGCCCAAGCACAAGCCTCGTACACATACAACCAAAACAACCACACTAAGCTACCATGGTGGTTAGGATTGAGGTTGTTGCTAGAATTAGGAAACCAATAAAAAGAAACCCCACATTATACACATAAAGTCATGTAATCTATTAAACTATTGAACAAAAGATCTTGACACAAGGGTCAATTTGGTTGTTAATTGATTCTAGAGCTACAATAGAGGTAATATTTATACCATGATGATTTATATAAATTTGAAGTATTCAAGTAGCTTGGCATAATCACATAGGAAGAAGACAAAGGTGTCTTTAGCTAGGTCAAAGGGCTCAACTTGTGAAGAGGACCTATCGCAAACTTTGCATTACCTTTTATTGTCAACTTGAAGAGTGACATTTGAAAATCCTAGTCAATAGAAAACAGAACCTCTTGCACTCATATTTGATTAAACTCAATCTTCTTGGTGTTACAATATCGCCTCCCCTTATGATATCATCTTTACATGATTCATCATAATTTGGCATCAATTAATATTGAGGGAAGATCATCCCCAATGCCTCCATCAACCCATGTGAAGAAAAACAAGAGCATAGTTTTGTATGAAAAAATAAATTGCCTCTTTGTCATGGTTATAATAACATGTAAAGTTTGTGCAAATCTTGCACTTCAAGTGGGTGACAAGGCCATCCTCACTAACCACACTTTCTACCTGAAGCAATTTGGCAACTTATTTCTTATTATGTTCAAAGGCCTTCTACCTCTTCCTAACCTTAATGTTAAGGAGTTAATTTTGTGAAATCAATGTGGGGTGAACCTACCTCACTTACTCTAGAGTTCTCCTTCTCCCTTGGGTTACTACATATATCAATAACACTAGCCCTAACACTCACTAAATGAACATTTTATATTTGTACTTTTTAAGGTGTTTCAAGGGGGTCATAACACACACACAAAAACACCTAACCATACAATGGATTCAGCCTCACATTTTGCTTCACATACCTACTTGTTTACATTAAGGAGCTCAGAGCAACTAAAACCAAAATCAACAAAATTATATGCAAAAAGGAGCTCAAAGCAATTAAAATCAACAAACCTACTTGCACAAATGAGAAACAATTAAAACCAACAAGATTGATAAACTTTTTTGAAAAAATAAATAACAACTAAAATCAACATCAACATACATACTTACACAATCAAACTTGGAGCAACTAAAACCAAGATCTAATACTTGCTTGCACAAGTGATAACAAAATTTAGAAAAATTAAAACCAAGATCAACATTATTAGCAAAATTATAGAAAGGAACAACAAAAATAAATATCAAATGAATTGGTGGTTTCACATATTTGATTATGGAAAGGATTAATGACTAAAATGAAGATCAAAGTGAATAGCAACCTCACATACTTGATTCTAGAAAGAAGCAACAAAATTGAAAATGGATTTAACCAATAGCCTTCAATACTTTATTGTAAAAAGATCATAGAGAAAAGAAGATGAATTTAATTGATGGTCTTGCATACATAATTGCATAAAAGAACAAATAAAATGAAATTCAATGTGTTCAATACTTGCACAACAAAACATGTACATTTTTCACATGATATAGACTATATGTATAAATGTAACAAATACAACAACTAAAACAAATAGAGAGTTGCATAGACTTTGCAAATTTCACTTACAACTTATAACATGTTTGGGCCAACATTAATCTTGCATAGTTTATCATTTCAATCCATGATTGATCCTTGCAAACTTGAATGTACAAACAAGCAACTAAAACAAAGACCAGTGTGCCCATTGTTTAACACTTATTTGATGCATAATTATTCATGATTCATAATTTGGCAAGAGCAAAATGTGCAAACTTTGCACCAAGCAAACTTGATTACACAAATGCAATTGATTATGACTAAAACCAAACAAAAGCTATAAATTCTAAAGACCTTAATTCAATTACTTACAACATACAAACCCACCCATGAATGTGAAGGGCAAAGCTAAGAGGAATGAAGGATTTGTCAATTGAAATGGGAACAAAAAAAACATTCAAAGTTCAATTTATACCCTCCAAACTCAAAACCTCAAAATGCAAACTTCCCTCCATAATCCAATTATTGCATCCAAACCACCTCACCTTTAGAATTAAATTGTCTTCATGAGTCACAATTCACAAACGTTGAATCACCATGAGCATAAACTCAATTCGCATATTGCATATTGCTACCAATATTACATTGCAATACACAAGGATAAAAAGCTTAAATCACAACGTACACTAATTACACAAGGATTTTCTTCCTTGATGCTGATGATGGTTTTTCTTTTCCCCAATTTTTGGGTTTTGAAAGTTTGACAAATTTTCCCAAATTTTAGTAATTAAACTTTTTTTTTTAAATTCCCAAAATTTTCCCAAAAAATTGTCACCACAATACAAAAATTTGCCCTCAAAAAAATGTTGATGTGAATGACCTTTGGCCAATTGCAAATTTTTGCTATGTATTATCAAAATAAAAACACTGATATGCATCACAATGAAATAACCCATGGACCAAAATATCTGAATATCAACTTGCAAAGAATGAGTGCAATGGCCATCTGGATCCTTAATTTCACATCCTCTTATGAACAAGTAGTGTACTCACTCAGAATAGGATATTAACAAGGGGTATATCATACTGTGGCCTTGCCATTTACATTAAAAAAGTATATTAAGATGAAAGAAGAATTATGGAAACTCAAATATTTCACCATACAAAAATATAATCTTCCAAAAATCCTCTAAAAGAAACCAAAATCCTTCAAGCTACTCTAAACCTATAATTAATCTCGAGTTTCAACACACAAGCCAAAACATCATGTTCCAAAAATCCTCATATAAAAATAGACCTATTATTTGAGTAAATATGATCAAAACTACAAAACTTAAAACTACAATAACTTCTTCATTATTACCTAGGGGCCAAAAATCCCTTAAGCTATTATACTCTATAATGATTCTAAACACAATATCCTTCTTGCCTTGGTAGGCAAGGCCAATAAATGAATGTATAGTCAAACTGCTTTGAAAAGCAAATAATTCTCCCCAAGGATAAGTGAGAGAGATGTATGTACGAGTATCGTACTCGTACGTCCATTTTCAGATATGAATGGGGATACTGGTATTGAGTACTTTCGTACGAGCTTGATACTAGTATTAATTTGGATCATTTTTTAGCACGTTCATATCTAACTAAAGAGCATCTCCAGCGGTGCTCAGTATGTGACCTTGCCAAATTATTTCTCACATCCAAGTTTTGGTTTACTAACTTCTTTTTTCCAACCCCTCCCATGAAACTAAAGCAAAGACTGCAAGTAGGAGAGGGAAACTACGAATAGCAAACCACTTGGACCAATCAAACTATCTAGCCAATCTGTGTAACAGGGAGCAATCAATAAATATGATTTGACTGGTGTTTATTAGACCATTCCAGGGCTCTGGAAGGAAAGCTGTGCATCTTTTCAGGAGTCCTAGCAGTCATCCGAGTGGATTCACCAACCCCCTGAAGCCCTTGCTTTTGCCCCCAAATAAGAAGATACGGGCAGAAGTGGCACACATCCTTTTTTGAGCACATGTTGGCAGTTTCAGCTGCTGGAAGTTTAGGCAGAGGGATAAATATTTTGAGTTTTTTTTTAAAATTAATTTATGAGGGGTAAATATTAAAACCCATTTTCACCATATTAGTGTTTAATTTTTTCTACAAAATATTCAATTTTAGGTTTTACTTTTTTTTTTGGGTGCATTTTGAGCATTTTGAGATCTCTGAATTTTTGGGCTTTTAATATTTTGTGCTCTTTTATTTCATGTATATAGAGCTTGCAACGAGCTTTAATTATTTATATTTCAATTTCGTAGTTGGTGTTTGCAATGAATTCAATGATAATTGACGTTGTGTTATTTTATTTTATTTTAAATTATAATAATTGTGTTGAGGTTTTGAGAAATAATTGTCATAAGAGGTGGAGAATGGATAAATTGAGAAATTTATTCTTGGAGTTTGAGGTACCATTCATCTTCCATGTAATGCTTTTTTTTTTAATTAAATTAAATTAAAATACATACCTAAACATGTATGTGCACAAATGTTATTTATTTATAAATTAAAAAAATTGATCAAAAACCAGAACCCTAATACATATTTTTATATTAAAGATACCTTTATATTTTACAACATACAAAGATAAATTCAAGATAGTTAAATAAAAAATCATTTAAAAAAAAACCTTAATGTGTACACATACACAAGGATTTAAAATCAAAGAAAAAAAATCCAAAAGTTGATGAAAATAACTTAAATCTTAAATACATACCAATGTAAGAAGAGTTGTTGGAGTCGAAGTGTTGAAAAACAAAAATGAATTTTTTACTCTCTAAAAAGTCTCAATTAGTATCCTACACAATTGGTAATTGTTTTTGTATGTGATAAATTTTTATAATAAAAGCTTGTTTTTACCCTATCATTGTATTTTTAAAAATTTAGGGCGCATCTACAACAGTTGTTGCAACCTAGGCTGTCAACCATAGTTGTGAGGCTCCACATCCACGCCCAAGGGCTTCAACAAGGGGCAAAGGGAGAGGTTGTTGCTCTTACCCCCCTCATTTGCCCCTTTAAGCTATGCATGTGCCCAACCTATAAGGCTGATTTTGCTTAGCATGAGGTAGGGATAAACATGGTATTGAAATTGATATAAAATTGGTATGAAGCTGGTATATTACTTCAGGTTCCTATCGGTCTAATACAGTAGCCTCCCACTTAAGTATGCACCCGTTTAAGTACGCATCCCGGTTAAGTACGCATTTTATGACAAAATTTTTAGGGATCAACATTTTTCAGTGGAACATATCATGAATCGTCATTTGGTGCAGGTTTTGGTTTTTTTTGCGTTTGGCTTTGAGGACGACTGCTCGGACCTTGGCCTAGAACTCTTCAAACGATTTTTTGAAATCGTCAAATGTTTTTTCGACTTCTGTTTGAACGTTAGAGCAGAGCAGTTAATCCTCAATATCGAGAATCTACTTATACAAAGACTCAAATCCATGAAATTCAACTTTATCTTGTGACTCGACAATCTGCTCTGGTTGATTAACATCGCTATTTTCATCAAGCCCTACTTCATTAATCTTCATTGATTCCAATAGCTCTTCGACGTCTTCCAACACTGCTGCGACATATTCTTCATTGCTTTCGTCATCAATATGAACAAATTCTTCCAGTTCTGATTGGTTGATTAATAAATTTAAGCTTTCGATGGTTTGGGTTAACTTAGTGGCAATGACGTTATTTTTGCTCTCAGCCCCGGGTTCTGGTTCCAAGTTCATGAGCTCCGCCTTACTGAATGCATTTTTGATAGAGCTTGACGAGACGGAATCCCAGGCTTCTTTTACATAGCTTGCGGCATCTAGTAGGTGCATTGGATTTCCGTAGGAAACTCCTACTGCACCTCGTCGTAGTCGTTTTCCTAATTTTCTTTTCCGTTGCTTTAACTGTTCATCAAGCTCGTAGAAGTCGAAGATATCCTTGAGATGTAAATATTTGTATCATTTCTTGAGAGCGGCGATGATTCCCATATCATAAGGCTGTTTCCAGCTGGTATAGTTCGGAGGAAAGAATACTACGCGGATGTTGTCGCGTTCGAAGGCGTCGAAGTGTCCCGGCGCATTATCCATCAGTAAGAGAACGGGACGTCCTGTTCGTCTTTTGACTTTTGGAACAAAGACTTTGTTGAACCATTTCCAGCAGGTTTCCACGTCCATCCATGCTTTCGCTTGATTGAAATAAGGAACTGACCAGTGTCGGTCTTTAATACATGCTGGCTCTTTCGACTTTCCAATCATTACGCAAGGAATTTTATGTGTTCCAGATGCGTTAGCGCAAACTATCAAAGAAACACGATCTTTCGCTTTCTTTTTGCCTCTAGTGCTTGAAATGTCCTCGTTCGGCATCAGAATGGAATATCTGGGAAGCAGACGGAAAAACAATCCAGTTTCATCCATGTTGTAGACGTTCTTAGGGTCGTATTGAGCGATGATAGAGGTATAATTCTTCTAACGCTAATAGTAATTTTGGGTCATTTTTGTCAACCTTAGCTCCTTTTCCATGAAGAAGCATTTTCTATAGACCTCGGCGTGTCTTGAAATGACTAAGCCATTGCCATGAAGCCTTAAAGTCTGAATCGAAAATGGATAATGTAGAAGCAATACTTTTCGCTTTCGCAATGGCGAGAGATGGTGGTACATGGAGCTTGGCACGGCGCATGCTGTCAATCCAGATGTACAACATATTTTCAAGTTTGGTAAATCGTCCAACTGAAGTTCTAAAGGTCTTCTCCTTAGCTTCTTCAGAGAGTAAAGCGGATCGTTCAAGAATTGAATCTCGTTTCTCTCAAACCTTCCAGATAGCGCCTTTGTTAACATCATACTCACGCACTAGAGCGCGTTTGCTTGGAGGGTTCGTCTTGCTCAGTTTTGAAATGATCTCGCAGCGCTGGGACTCATTTAGGCGCTTGCCGGTCAATTTCTTCGACATTGCAACGAAACGCAAGCGATTTGGGAATGGAGCGTCTAAAGTACACACCTACCGGTAAAGTATGCACAAAACTCCGAAGTTCAAGTTGCGTACTTAAACGGGAGACTACTGTATTGGTATAAGGCTAATATCTCCTCGTATTATTGATACATGATTGGTATTTTTTTCCTTATTAGGATGCATACCATTATTATGTATCCATCCTGCTTTCTATATACCAATATGACATTGGTATGTACCTGATACATTGAAATGGAAAGGATAAATGATGGATGTATGTATTTTACAAATTGGGAAGGATGTGCCTTAAACACGAGCTTGAAATATGGTAGTAAATTCCATGTATGTAGTTGCATTTTGGGGAAAGGAAAAAAAAATTCCATGATTAGGTGCCAAGGGATTCATCTTGAAAGGAGCATTTTAAAATTTAGTCCACTTAAACAATGGGCCTAAGTAGTGTTTCTTTTCTTGGTGAATTTTCACCAAATTTTGACCTATATAAAGGATTTTTCATAGAAAAATTGGCCTAAACTTGCCACATTTCATAGAAAAATAAATCCAAATCACCATATTTTTATGATAAGTTTTAAGAGGTAGCCCAGAGCATAGAAGGATTGTGTTTTTTTGTACTTTCATATATAGTATGTAACCAAATTTGGCTAAATTACTTTCTAGATGATCATCACTTTGACTACATCTCAAAATCCTTAAAAGAAACCATGGGCTTGAACCAAAGACATGTTGTGGGATGAAAGGAAGTTCAATGAATTTTTACTTGGATGAAGACTTAATGAAAAAAACTAAACCATCGAAAGGTGAAATAAACAAAAGAGTGGGTGATTGATGTTGATCCCTTTCTCTCCTTAGTGGATAGGAATGTGTTTTTTTTGTTGCAAGTTTATGGTGCTAAGAAAATGGGTGGTGTTGCATTTGTATGTTTTAATTCATGATGACGGTTGAAACAATTTCTTGTTTGTTGCTCTTGATGTTCTTTGGCAATGGTGAAATTCAGTTGGAAGCATTGGTTGTGGAATTCAATGAAGGAGTGCACGACTAAAGAAATTAACGGGACACCTTGTTAATGAACTAAATATATTTTTTTCTATATAAAATATTAGACCTGAGTTTATGTTTATATGTTTGGGAAGAATGCCCACATGTTTTAGGTTTTGTTGTTATGTTGGACTTTGAAATGCTATTGCTAAACACTAGAGTCTTGGGTTAGGAATGCGTAGGGCAACAATAACAAAATATGTGTACCTATTGGAGGCAATGAAAAGCCCTAGGGGACAAAAAGGTTGATTTGGAGAAGGCATCAAAACAATTGTTTAACAAGAATATGGGGTGTGTTAAAGGAAAATCATGAAAGTTCATATTTAGGAAGAAATTCAAATTGTTGGGAATTCCAAGGATTTGAGTTGTGTATTGCATGAGAGGAAGTGGAAATTGTGATTGGTGCCAAACAATTTCCTTGTCAAATTTACCTAAATGTAGTTGTGAGTAGTTGTGGGTTAACATGGGATTCTTGTAAAAAAAATGGATTAATTGATGCCAAGTGAAGACCATGAGAGCTAATTGAGAGATGTTCGAAGCAATGTAATCCACCATATCACATTCTTAAAATGCTCCCATAGTTTGTGTAGGTCAATCGATTAATATAAATAATAATAATTATAAGTTATTTGTTATTGTAAGAACATATGAAACATGCAATGTTGTCTTCTATTTTCCAAGTTGTTAGATAATTCACTATTTTCTTTCCTAAAACTGATTGTACTCAAAATTACCATGCCTTGGTTTGAAGTATTGATGTGTTGTGATGTTGTGATATTGTCACAACGTTCTTTTTTGCTACAATGCTTCATTCATGATTGCTATTGATGGAAGCAATTTGAGCTCAGATGAAATTATATTTTAATGTCCCAAGGCCAAGTAATGCAAAGTTGTTTGGCTAAAAAAGGAAAATTTTGTCAATAATGAAAGATGGCCAAACAAGGAAAAAAAGTACAGCAAGGATGTTATAAATAGCAAAAGGGACTAAAACAATGTGTTTTTTGGGGGATGGGGGGATTTCCATTTTTTTAAAACCTAAAACTTATTTATTTATTTATTTTGGCAAAAATGAAAACAAGAATCCATTGCAAAAAGGAAAAAAACATAGGGTGAAAACCCCCCAAGACTAGATCACACATGTGAGCCAACAAAGTTATTATTTGATACTATTGTTTTGAGGCAATTGACAGCACCATCTAATTTTAAGTTGTCCTTAGCACAAATGGCAAAGTGTTGGGGCCCCCATACTCAATCAAATTGGTACCCAAAAACTTGGACATCTTTTCTTCTTTAGCCCATTTCAATCTACAAAGGTCACACCATGACAATTTAAGTTGTTAATGTGCCTTTCAAGAGCCTAGGCTCTTGTTTTAGTTCATCTCCAATCTTGCCACTTCAAGGACATTTTCCAACAAGTTGACTACATTTTTTACAATAATTTTTTTCCCCCTATGAATGAACCATGTGTTGTCTACATATTATGTTGTAATATGTTATTGCATTCCTTTTGATAATTTAATACCTTGGAATTTACCACCATGGCATTAAAAACCTCTACAATAATGAAAAAGAAGTAAGGTGAATTGGGGCACCCCTACCTTATTCCCCAATTTATCTCAAAGGACTTAATGATAACGTTGTTCAAGTTGATTGTTGGATTTGCACCTAATAATAGGATTCTAATCATATTTAAAAACTCTTTTGTCATCATCATTTTACCCATAACTTCAAAGAGAAAATCCCATGACACCTTCATAAGCTTCAGCAAAGTTCAATTTCAAAAAGACTAAAGGTTGTTTGGTTATTTTACTCCAATCTATTGTTTTTGAGCTAGCATTATGTTGTTAAAGATGAACTTGGAGGGTAAGAAAACAATCTGACTATTATTAATCATCTCTATAAGTAGTGGTTATAAGCACCTTTGCAAGACCTTCACATAAATCTTGGAGGAGGTGTTCAAAAGAATGATTGAATGCAAATTACCAGTATCCTCTCTTTCTTTCTAACTTTTAAGATGAAAGTAATAAATCTTTTATTCACACTTTTGAGAATCTCCCCTTGCTTACAACATGATCATCGATCATTTTAGTGTATTCCCTTCCTATCCCATGACAAAATTTCACATAAAATTCTATCACCCTATCATATTCAAGTGACTTGCCTTTGGCCATAGCTTTAGCAACCCCAATTAATTCATCTTCTATGATTGGTTCCTGTAGTATTTTGTTCACATTGTCAATAAATTTGATTGAGATTTGTTCAAAGATGTTGTTTCTGACCTACTATGTATGTTTGCAGTGGTGGAGAAACAATGTACAACATTTCATAAAGTTTCTACTCCTTGTTTATGAAGATGTTGCCTTGCTCGTCTTTTATTGCTATGATGAGTGTCAAAGCTAAGCGTTCCCGTATGGTTAAGAAAAACTATTTGCTCAAAGCATTTCCCCTATGTTTCTATTTGATCCTAGCCCAAACTCATTATCCTACTACTTCAATAGTTTCTAGTTATTTCATATCTTCTTTTGCATTGTCTACATGTGCTTGCAAATCCTCACTACAAGTTTTGTTGTGCAACTCTTCCATGGTTTGTCTCTATTCCTATATTAAAGTGTTGCTCATTTTCCTTAAATTCTTGTGCCTTTTTTATATAAAACGTCTTATACCATTTCATGATTATTCTCATATTTGAGAAAAAAAGGTCCTTACAAATTACTATGTCCATACATCTTCAAATTTTTTTTACCACTTCATCCAAGTGCTTAACATTCATCATCCAATGGGTTGGGCTATACTCTTCTCTTCCTCCAAGATGTTGATGATTCTTGATAGTAATTGGTGATTAGAGAGTGAAGTATCCCCCTCACAAAATAATGAAGTGGTTTTAATTGTTAACCTCTACCTCCTCCCACCATATACATTCTATCTGATCTAACCAATACGTGAACATCTTTTTATCTTTGGTTATCATAATAATACTTAAAACTTTTCATGGATCTCTTTGATTTTTCAATGTTTGAGGTTTCCACAAACAACCAAGTCATAATATTTCAATAGTTCCAATAGGATTTGCTCCCACAATTTGGACTTGTTTAAGGTAGTATTAAGGGCATAGATGTTCAAATGCCCATGACACCACTAGCCAATCCTTTACCTTTAACCCATTGACCCCTATTATCCATGATTACTCCATGTTGGGTGACCAATTGCACCCATTTTTAAGCATTAAAATTGTTCCCCCGCCTCCATGAGCTATTTCAATTCTTTCTTGGGCTACATATTTTAGGGTAGCCTCAATGTATTGACATGTTGTTTTGTTATAGATAATTTTCCCCATCTTCTATATTTTGGTTCCTCTTAGTTTGTGTTGATGTACATACAAGAAATCTAGAGGTGGTTGGACATCATAGATATTTAATAATCTCATAGCTTATGAGATTTTATTTCCATATTGAGTCCCCCTTACATTACATAAAACATGATATGGACGTTCCTGATGCAAACTTCTTTGATAATGAAGGTTGTTTCCTTGACTCCCCCTATTGATTACCATTTTTTCCTCCCTTCTAAACCCCCAAATATACACTTTATGGGTTGAAATGTATTGAGTTTGTTGCATAATTGAGCTACTTTTTAGCAGCTTGAATATGTATTGCCTGTGCCTTTTCTTCTAATTCACTATCCATTGCTTTTGTACCTTTTTTAGTTCCTTTTAACTTTTGAGGAAACAAGACCATACAATTGGTTTTAAATTTGTTTCCTCAAGGTTTGGCTTCATCACATTAGTATATGTTCAATCACATTACCAAATAACATGATGTGAACATACTAAATATTCAATAAAAAGGGGGAGTTGAAAAAATAAAATCAAGAAAATGGAGAGAAGGAGGACATGGTCTGAAGTTATGTACATTGTCTTTTTAAAAATCTTGTACAACTTTGTTTGAACATATTGCAATGCCCTTCAATATCAATTACACATTTGACCCCAAACTTCCTAAGGTCAATGTTTTTTCAAATGCAATATTGATTTAATATGTCTTCATGATGTATGCCTTGCCAATAGCCCAAGCCAAAAATGGTGAATAACACAATTATGAACAAAAATCTTATCTAGTTGATGCCTTAACATGCATTGAACAGTCCCAACATTTTCCCTTGGAAGAGGGGAGGAGGGGGCAAGATGTTCAAGGGTATAATACCTAGTTAGTTAGTTATGAAGTAAGTGGTAGTTAGTTCTTTCCCCCCTTTTTTCCTCTTTTAAAATTTTGATATATGTTGAACACGAGGTTTTGAAAGATTATTGATATTCCATACTTTGTAATTTTTATGAACTTTGGATTTTGGAAACATGCTTTTATGTGCTTGCAAAATTATGTTAGGATTGTTTTCTGATTATAATATGAAGTGGAGGTAGTTTTGGTAAAACTTTATAAATATAGGAAAATACATTTTTGTAAAATTAGAATGCTTGAAGACAAATGTACATGATTAGAATTGTGCAATTACCACAAAGATAGGATAATGTTTGGCAAGAGCCCATGAGGTAGGGGGTGGAAGCATGGAAAATTATTCCAACTATATGAGGTGGTTGTAAAAATTACTTATAAGCTAAAGGTGACATAAATGATTTGGCATTTTCTAATTTCATCTTATAGCCACCTTTCAACACTTCCCTTTCATATCCTATATTGTTTACCCATAATTATAATATTCTTACTTACATAGTTAGATTAAAGAACAAGGTTCCATACTATTTTAATTTGAAGATGTTAAAGGCCAAATCGAATTTTTAAATTTTTGATTTTTTTTTTACTTTAAAAGCCATTGGTCTATCAAATTACCAAATTTTCAAAAGTTGAACTTGACATAATATTAGTGATAGGATGGTGACTTTTGTAGAGTCATCGATGATATTGGGATGGGGTTACCAACCAACTTCATGGATGACACTTCCACTATTTAACCTTTTCAATAATTTTTTAATAGGCAAGTGTTTTTCTTTGATGAATATTTAAGAAGGCTTAAATGGTTGTTTTAAGAACAACAATTTTTTATCATTTTGAGATTTGGATATACATTAGATAGGAAATTTCAAACTAATATCATTTTTATCTTTTGTTTTGTTTCTTTTCTACAATTGGTGTTGCTTAGTCCTAGGACAAAATTTTCTTTTATATGCGGAGATTTGTGGTGGAGTAATCACTAAACCCTTAATCAATTTGGACTTGTGAATATTTCTCACTACCTATCAAACTATGTCAATAGAGGTCAATTGACTTGTGCAATTTATATTTTATGTTTGAAATTATGTAGGTTATAGGTTATAAGTATTTCTTGTGGTTTTTTTTTTTTCTAATAATTTTTTTGCATATATATATATTTAAAATCTTTCAAATTCAATTTATATTCCCCTTTTCGTAGATTCTACTTAATCATTTTTCTAGGTGACCTTACATAGGTGTCCAAAAAGTGATTATTGTTTTGATGATGGGCCAATCAAAGAGGTTCACCATCCCAAAAAAGCCACTTTGTTATACTTAACTATAGAATAAAAATCTAACCAATCTTTATAATCGTTGTCATGGATGTTAACACTATGGAGTTCATTCATACGAATGTTCATCTATTATTTGCAATGAACTTGTAACTCCTAGTTTAGTTTCAATTGGCTTTCAATTAATTTCTAATTAAATTTTAGTTCACTTTTAGTTAATTCTCAATTCATTTTTAATTAACTCTTAATTTATTTTTAGTTAACTTCTAGTTTATTTTTAATTGAATTTTAACTCACTTTTAGTTGAATTTTAGTTCATTCATAATTCACATGGACCTACATGGGTGAACATGGGTCACATATAAGTTAGAAATTTAAAAAATTCCTTGAACTAAGTGCTCAATAGGTATAAATAAAAGTAGAATTCCCCATTACCTTTAGTATGTTCATCATTAATTTTGGGTACGTTTTATTGTCATATCCTTATTCAGTTCTTGCAATAAAATCTTGTTGGATTCTTGTTTTGCATGTGTTCTGTTTTTGTTTTTGTTTTTCATATTTTGTGATTTGGATTTGGGATTAGGTTTGCCTTTGTTCTAATTTTGGTTTAGGAAATCATAAAGACTTGGTTGTTTTCATGCTCGTAACAATTGTAGTATATTATGTTTTCCTATCGATTAGTTCATGGGCATGTTCACAATTTATTTAGTTTTCCAAAGGAGCCACATTCATTGGATTTTTTCCATTTAAAAAAAATTGTGAACAATTCCCAATAAAATCACCTTCTGGGCCCTCTACTCCCCAAATAGAAGCCTAATGTTTCATTTTTGTCCCCCTCCCTTTAGAAACTATATGCATGCAAGTTGAATTGTGCCCAAAAATATGGGAAAAATAAATGTGCTTAAGGAAGACAATAATTCAAATAAGACTTTACAAAAAGGTTTGCATACAAATCAATCACCTAAAATTCCTTTCATTGAGGTAGCAATGAAATTATTGTTTTCACTAATCAATTACCATTCACCTCTGTGATATCTTAATGAGGTGGCTACCTTCATCTTAGTGAGGTGGTTGCTTGTTTCACCCTCTCACAATGGAAGGAATGAAAAAATCATTGCACCCCCTTTCCAAAAAAATTTATAACTTTTCCAATTGCATGTTCAAAAAATTCATTGGCTCTTAGAAATTTATATCATTCACATTATTTGTGGTCATTTTTTACCTAGGTTAATGGCAAGGGGTGGGACTATGGGTGTACATAGACAAAGTTATAGTATAAGTGTAGATAAAATGTGGAACATGTGGAATAGGCTTGTACCTAAGGGTGAAAAAATTGTAAATTATGGCAAATGAAATTGCTAGAATGGGAGCTTAAATTCTAACTTTAGTAGATTGGCATTTATATTTTCTAATAGCTTTATGGGCTTGTGCCTACGTGCAAAGAAAATAAATATTGGGAAATTTTATTCAAAGAAGTGCCTTGAATTTTTTATAGAATAGTTTTAGTAAACTCATACTTACATGTTGCATTCAAATGACGTGCATCTATTGTTAGATGTCTTTTGGAACGCAAGGGAGTGACTTTTGACGTGTCTTTTGACATGCAAAGGAGTGTATAATGGTAGTTTCTTTTATGACCATGGGCTCTTGTTCGATAAAAAAACAAGGTTGTAAGTAATATTTTGTGTGTGTCTAACCAATCACACATGGTTGTGTTTTTCTTCTCTATAATCATGATTATTGGTCGGTTCGAGGTTGTTGATTATTTTGCTCTAGTAGATTTAAATTTGCATAACAATGTCCTACTTGAGACCTAATTTTAATAAATAAGGTGCTTGATATTTGATATTTTACTATGTTAATAACTATTAAAATTAGGTGCTTGATATTTGACATTTTGTTGTGATAATAACTTTGTTGAATTATGGTTTATTTTAAGAGGCACAACCTTGTCAATACATTGTAATTTTTCAAGTGAATGATAAGTTAAGTGAATTGAGTTTGTGTAAGTGAAAAACTAGGTTCCTCAAATGATTGTAAATTGATGAAATTGTAGGATATTGGGGCTTGAGCAATACAAGCAATAGGTTGGTATACTTTTTCAAATTTCATATTATGTATCATCATAAATGAAGTGAAGAAGAATAATTGGAGGGTGACAATCAATGCCATGGTAATATTTGAAAATAATAGAGATTATTGTGATTTCACATGAGACTTTTTTTTGGGCACACCAATCCAATTTTGTACCAATCTAGTTTTGTATGTATATTAGAGTTGATAGAATGTTTTGACAAAACATGTAATTATGTATGTATTCCATGTTTGTGGATTGTGTGCTTTAAAAATCCTTAGATCACTCCACAAATTGGGGACCAAACATATATGAAAAACACACATGGCCCCATTCAAATTATTTTATGCATATGTGAATGACAAATTATTATTTCAAATGTCCTTTTGTATTTTTTTTCCATCACTCTATAAGGTTTTTATGTGACCTTTTACATGGATTTAACAGCATAATGTAGACAAAAAATCCATATATATATATATAATATTTTCTTGCACTTAACAACTATAATTTAAAACAATGTTAAAATGGACCATCTATTGTTTGTTTCCTTTTTTTGTCAACATAATAGATGTGTTTTTAATTACAAAATTCTAGTGATGAATAATTGAAGTTGGTATATGGGGTAGTTTTTGGAATCCTTCATATAGTCATCCATGGACCATTCCAAAAACAATTTCACAAATAACTACCTCATTTTCAAGCCTAACTATTTCATTTCTTTCTTAATAAATATCTCCCACCTTTCCTAATACCGACCACCATTTTATAACTACTTCATTATTTTTCCCTATCCACCAACATGAATATGAAAAAATAAATTAATACATGTTTTTTCATGTCCATGAAATGTATATTGATTTAAATTAAATTTGACATTGATGTAAATAATGATAAATTGTTGAAAACCATGTGAAAACATTTTTAAAATAAAAATAACGTGTAGCAACTCAAAGCTCAAATATATATTTTGAATTGAAGAAATATATACTCATTGGTAAATTTGATGATACTTGGAGTGGCATGTTTTAACTAATTTGGAGCTTCTTTGAACAAATCTATATCACCATCTTATATGAATTTTGATTCTTCTTAAATAAAGTCATTCAAAATCACCTATCTTATTATGAAAGTTCTTATTTTCAAAAGTTAGTATTAGTCTTCCATCAACCTTATAGAAAGAAATTCTAGAGTACTCAAATAACAAGGTGACACAATGAAAGAACTTTGAAATACTCTTCTTAGATTTATAACTTTGAATTGAAAAGAATATGTGAAATTCCTTTTATGACAAAAACATTGATTATATTCACATTTTTATCATATTAATAGATAGGGTTTTGGCACATTCCTTGTGCATTTTTTAAAAATAAAATAAAATAATATAATCTTCTTCCTAGACTAACTCTATAAGGTACCCCTAGGGCCACATTTTGAAAATGTGCAACATATATTGTAGAGAAAAAGGAGCTCAAACTTAGGGCCATGTTGTTCAAGGTCTATTGTTTTTTCCCCCATGTGTTCAAACAACATAACCAACATGGGGTAGGTCTATCAATTTTAATGTATCAATTAGGGAAAAATATATATATACAATTTCAAAATATGTATCAACTAGGAAAAGTTTGTAGGTTTAGATTAAAAAAATTTTAATTAGATAATGGTAAGTGTAAAGAGCTTTTGCAAAATGACTAATATGAGTTAAAGGTAAAGTAATTGGTGAACATATACTAGATTATTTGGAGGGTAAAGGTAGAGTAAATATTTCATCATTTACCTTATATTTATTACATGGGTAAAAGTGGATAAACATAGAATAAATCAAAATATTTTCAAAGTATGGCATATTGCCAAATATAAAAAACAATTAGTTGTGCGATTGGCCCCAATTTTCAAAAAATATTTCTATAAAAAAATTATTTAAAAAATGAAACCAATTTTAAGCCTTAAAAATACATTCAAAACATTTTTTGGAAGTACAAATGATAATAAAATCTAAAAGGTTTCCAAAAGAATATTTTTCAAGACAATTAATGTTAATTTGCCTTAAGGTCAAATTTTTTTCATTAAATAAAATTTTGAAATAATGAAAATATATTCATGAAAATATGAAGTTGAAGTGTTGAAAATCATCATCCAAGCTTTCAAGAACAGTTTAGTGAAGAAAAAGCCTGTCCCACCACCATATTCCATCAGTCTCAATTCCAGCTTAGAAAATCTCACAGCTGGTTCTATAACAAAGATCTCACTTTCTCTCGGTTCAACCAGAAGATCATACTTGTGGCTGGCTAGTCAGGTGATCAGGAAAAGAGGGTCGCCCAAGTTGTAAACAGAACGGAATGAAGACACCAGGTTACCACCACCCCGACCAGAGTGCTGGTGCATTATCATTGCAAAAGCAAACCATTTGCTCGAGTATTGAACAAAAGCAAATCATAAATATATTTGCAATGAAAACCTGCACAAAACTCGGTTTGGCACAAAGTTGGTGAGGCACTCTGTTGGATCTAGGCACTGTTAGGAGGACCATTTCCATTTTCCTGCTGCTGGTGGGGGCAGATCGCATATCGGAGAACTGCAGACAGGGACAGTAACAGAACCCTGATGAATCCTAAACCAAGAGCAAAGATGGGGAAGCAAGCACATGTGTTTTGATCCCGTATTTGTTGCCGAAAGAGTAGCATTGGCGGAGTATATAATGCCCCGGCCGCTAGCACAGTTCTCATACCTTTCTCGGCCTTTTGGCTAAGATCAAGTGTAGTATCTGTTCTTATCAGTTTAATATCTGATACGAGGCTCATCGAGCCTCATGATATTGATCTAATTTTTCTCTGGGGGCGGGGCCGTCCGGTAGTTTGCTGCCTGGCCCCGCGCGCGTCGCCTTGGTCTTGCACTGCCTCCTAGGCTGGCACACCCCTCCCTGCGGGGGATCCAGACAATGAAACTCGGATTTTTAAAATTTCAGTAAAGCTGTTTTCCGGTTCTGGCTTAGATGAGGTTGGACCGTAGCGAAGTCTTGTCTGTTGGAAATGACACACGCGAATCTGAGTTTTTTATTCGAATTAGGGGTTTTGGGTGTTTATTGGATGATGGGGTTACGTTGGAGCAAAGTCGTGTATCTTGAAAAGGGTTATAGGAAAGGTAAGTACTTATTTAATCATCGGCAAAATTCTTGCACATTGACAGATAATATTTGTGCGACTTCAGTATGGTTAGTTGCAACTCTTAACGTCCACAAACTCATTTTGGATGTCTGTAGTTCTTTGGCCAAATTTGGACTCATTTTATGCAAAAGCTCATGTGCTGCCACTGCTGGCAGCTTTTCAATCCCTGATTTGTTTTCGCGCTTTCTAGCCTTCAACAATGATTTGTTTTGGAACAATTTTGTTGTGCACAGGCATTATCATGATCCGTTTGTGATTTTGTTGTTGCTGACGAATCAGCCATAACAAGAGCAGAAATTGGTGGTGGTGGTTCCATCAGATCGCTACCTCCGGTGGGGGGGACTTGCACCATGATCTCTCCTGCCAGCATCTATCTATTTCTAAGCAAGGTTATCACATTAAGATCATCCCAAACCAGTGCCTCCCACTGTGCTCTTCTTCTTGGTGCCACTGGAAAGCCCTCTCCATGAGAAGGGTGGAGACCAAGGTCGTTCTCTGATGTTTAGACTTTAGACCTACAGTGCAAGAGTTATTGAACATCGAACAATTTTGTCAATGCAAATTCAATAAAACTAAAAACTCCAATTGTTGGGGCAATTGGGGTGTTGGAAAGTGCTCTATGAGTAAAGATTTTACAGGGCTAATTTCATCATTTTTAGACCGAAGGTGCAGTAATCTTTGTCATTGCAAATTCCATAAAAGTTCGACAAAATCAAAACTCAATATCTCTCATGGCAAACCCAGCTACTTAAATGCAACATATT
>Ga0116227_10008145_pt1 | contig 19961 bp, 11 predicted proteins | sample S1TSphgellanicum_FD_89693 | JGI IMG/M metagenome (GOLD analysis project Ga0116227, IMG submission 89693) | Host-associated microbial communities from peat moss isolated from Minnesota, USA - S1T2_Fb - Sphagnum magellanicum MG | ecosystem: Host-associated > Plants > Peat moss > Unclassified... | reverse complement strand
GTATATATTTTTACACATATGTGAGATATAGTATAAAATATATTATAAAAATTTTTAATGAGAAAAATATATATATAAAAAAATATATTTTGTATGTATAAATATAAAAATATATATATATATATATATATATATATATATATATATATATATAAGTTAAAATTCTATATTAGGTTCTAGGACTTGTAGCAAAAATATAGAAAGATTTTAACAAACTAATATCTCCATATGTTGTCTATAGCCAAAACATAACTAATTTTTTTTTATCAATGATTGTCATTTGAACAACACCAAAAATTTGAGAATAATAATAATAATAATAATGTTGATAATAATTCATTGATGTCATTATTATGAGATCACCATTTTTATTATTATTTTATTAATTAAAAATTTTTTTCTTTAAATACTTAGACATAAACTTGTAAAAAAAGAAGCCCAAAAAAAATGTTAAATCACGGTAACAATAAATAATGATAATACACCCAAAAAAATTCAAAAAAAATCTAACTAGGATTTATATTTTTCATACATCAAGAAATAAAATGGAGAAATAATTTAAGGATTATTTTTTGAGGTTTTGTCATTGTGGTGTCATGAACATTTGTAATCAAAAACTTGTCCAATGATGAATGAACCAAGGGGAAACAATAAATTTATATTTATATAAATGTAAAAGTTTGAACATTAATTTTTTACAATATGAAGGTTTACATGGACCTTATATTTTGTATATATGAACATTAAACAACTTAATATTTAATTCGAATATCAATTTGAAACATAACAAGTTTTTATACATCCATTTAAAAAAATTGTGGTGAGTGCAAAATGCAATTAGATAGTAAAGGATTTAACACATTCAAAATGAATGATTCAAGTCATGTACAAATGTTAATAATTCAAGAGATGTGAAGTCTTTATAAGTTATTACATGTGTTTTTTAAAATTATGATAAGTGTAAAATGCAACCCATGAGCAATGGTTTCAACATGATAAAAGTGTACAATTCAATTCATGTACCATGTTGGTAGTTGAAGAGATGTTAAAAAAATCACTAACCATTATAATGCAATTTGTAAATAAATTTAAAGGTTACTTTAATTTCCACATCAACAATTTGAAATTATTAAAAAATAAAATAAGGTGACTTCTTATGTAAGTATAAAGTGAAATTTATGAATAACATTTTTCATTTGTTATCAAACCTTTATTCAACTTACGTTAAATGTCAATAGTTAAAAAGTTGTTAAAAGAATGACTAAACAATATTACCACTATTGCAATGAGTCTAAGTTAAAATATTTTCAATGTTAAATTTCTTTCCATTATTATAAAATCCAACATGGAGGGAAAAATCTAGTGCTAGTGAACAAAGCAGTCATTGTTTTCATTATGGAGACCATGCATAAATAACTAGCAAACAATTTCACTTACTATTTGTGCATGATGATAATAAGTCAAATTGGACAAATAGTTGCAATGGGTAGTAGTGAAAAAACCCAAGATTTCTTCTTGTCGATGGTAAGGCCACAAACTTAGTCATGCCCAATGTTATGATGTTTACCAATGGTATACAAAAATATCATTAGGGTCCAAACACAGTAAAATGAGCTGCAAGGTGTGTGGACAATGTTTAAAAATATTCAATCTTGAATTTTTGGAAAATCAACAAGGAAGCACAATAATTTGGACTATATAAAAATATATATTGTGCTTCCTTGGTGATTTTTCAAATTATGGTTCAATTATTTGCAAAGTTTCAATCATCAAAATTGATGATGTTTCAAAGGTTATTTTGCATGTTTAAAAGCACTCAAAATCTATTTGTTGATTTTTTTTCCAATTTTTTTTTTTTCGTATAAAATGTGCACCAATCCTTTTCAAACATGGAGAGGATTTACCATTTATGATTAAAAGAGAAGTATGAGTTGAAATTGGTGAAATTCATATTTATAACACATTTTGACATTTTTAGTTCAAATGTGCATTTGGCTTTGAAAATTATTGATTTTGAAGATGTGTGTTTAACAAAAGTTATTTAGGTGGTAAAAACATAAATGTATAGTTTATATATTATATAAGATAAAGTTGTAATAAAAGCATATTGGCTACAAGGAAGAAGGGGGTCACAATTGACTTATGTTACAACAAAAGGTGTAACAAAATAAATTGAACATTTGATGTTCTTGTTAAAACTACATACAAATAGATGTAAAGTATCAACAAAACTTGTCATAAGTTTTTGGAACATTTAATGTTTTTAATTAATGATAAAACATGTGTTACTATTTCATTAATGTCAATTAATTTTCCAAATTTGAATTATGAAAGTAGATTTCAAGTAGGTGCAAGTAGGTTCCAACAAAAGGAAGATATGTATATATATTTTTATGACCCTTTAATCTTCATTTCATGACTTAGTGAAAAATTATTTCATTAAGTTTTCTAACATAAAAATATTTTTGAAAAGCAAGTTAATCACTTAGTTTTAGCTCTATTTTTATTTAGTTTTTAAATTTCATTTGTTTTCTACTTTTGGTATCTAGATTCTTAAAAACATAATACTTAGTAAAGATGATACTTGACATTACTTTCAAGCAATTGGATGCTACTTTTTAAAAGTTATATACATGACCCATGATTAAAAAAGAGACGTTTACTTTTTTTGTCTATTTCTCCATGTTTTCACCCCAAAGGTAAAAGAAGGATTCATGTTTTCATTTATAGATAACATGTTTTTGGATGTTAGTGATTTGAAGAAGCAAAATAATGAAAATTTTGAGAATGGGGTGAAATAATTATGATTTCTTGAGTGAGAAGGGGTTTAGTGTCAACATCGTTTTACAACCACATATTCAAAGTTGTGTAATTGAACAAACTTCCATTAGTTAAATTTGAAATTTAAGGTGCATGTAGTTTAAAATTGTGCAATTCAATTAAGGTTAAACTTGTTAGATTTGCTAAGAGAGGAATTAATGTGATTCAAGGTGGTAGTGTAACCAAAAAAGGAGAGTGCTTAACTTAAACAAACACCCTGCTACCTACTGGATCTATACACGATCTGCAGTTCCTGGGGTTCTGATTACACTTCTGATCTTTCCTTCCTAGTCACGAGCATTCGCCTACAAATACCCTGCAAACTTCTGCTCACACACACAACTTGTGTTCATGGGCTTCCATGCTAACACATTCAATAGATCTCTGCTTTGGATCTCACTTTATTCTTTTTTCAGACAATGCCACATGAAAATAAAATGCAATTCCTTGGTCGAGCTACTGGCGCAGTGGAAAAAAATCAGTAACCAGCCAAGAATGCTAGCAACCATCAAATCTCTTTTATTGCTTATACATCTTCTAAGCTCCTCAACCACAGTCAGTGTTCCTCACCTCTACTAGCTATTCTGCAGAAAAATTGAGGACCCCTTCCATAGCTCATCTTTTCAGCACCTCCAAACCGCCTCAGCTCATAATTGCAGCTCCATTCCTCACCATAATTCGGCGCCGCCTCTACCACGCGTGATCAGCCTCCATGCTCATTCAGTAGCAACCGCCATTCATTCCTTCCTGTACAACATCACACACACACCCAGAGAGAGATTTCCCATGCACTTCCATGCAATAGTAATGGAGAGACAACCGTCACAAAAAAGAAATGGCTAATAAAGCAAACTTAACTTCCAAGATCAGGAAGTGTTCACACTGGTGTGGCGACTTAATTTCGTGTTACAATAGGAGGTCATGTTACCAATTAAAACAACAATGTTCAACATTAACTTTGAAGCTTTGTTGCCATCATTCTTTAATGAAGTTCTATTTGAATTTTTGCAACCATTTAGAACTTGAATTTAAAGTTTCAAAGTAATTAGCTTTTAAAATATGGAGTTTTAAATAAAAAGAATTGTCTTTTTGAAGTGACAAAGGTCTTCTATCATACTTTTGTAGTTTCAAGTGAATACATAACATCAATTATACATGTATTTCCAATGATGCAACAATTTTGTGGGTGATAATGTGGTAAGATATTTGAATTTATTAGGATGATATGAAAAAAAATAGTTGATCACAATGACATGGTTGTAGTAGCCCTTGTTTAGTCTTGGTGATTTGTTTATAAGTTGATTCATAATATTGCAAATTTCTTAGTTGTGGAACTTACAAGTGCAAAATAAATTCTAAAATTTTAACACAATTTATTCAATCAAACAACATTTCATAGTGTTAGGTGAGCAATGATTACAAAAGTACTTCCACCCAGACTCAAATGTTGTGTGATATTTCATGTATCTTCTAAATATAAAAGGTGTGTGAAATATCTCACACTAACTTTGTGAGAGGCCTAGGGGTAGCTAGTATGGAAGGGATGGGGGGAAAAAATCTAGGTCACATGTTAAGATTTTTTTTGTTCACATAGTGAAATCTCTAGACAAAACCTTTTCTTAAACCATTTTCATTATACAATATATATTTCAAGCTCATGTGTAAGCATATGGCAATGTGGTCATCTTTTTTTACACGGGCAATTATTTCTGAGAATCTTTTTGTTGTCTAAAATAGATAATTGTGAAGTCTTCCAATGTAGGTAGGTAGTCTTTCCAATTATGTGGTGCTTGTATCATATGGGAATTTGGGCAAAAAATTGGGAATTTCAACCTTATGTGTGTGAGGAAACTATGGATGTACCTTGGGGCAAACCCAACCTTGGGTGATACAATAAGAGTCACCTTGCTAAGATTCAAGGAAAGGTGGACCCATTTTAATTCAACTATAATCATCTTTTCTTTTATTGAGTTGCACCATATAGGCTTTGTGTTCCCACGTATGTACATATTATAGAAAATTGTAAACATTTACATAGGCTAACAAGTTAAAAACTTGTGTTGAAATGTTCTCAACATGTGTTATTAACATTCTTGACCCCTTATCATTCAGTGTCAAGTTCCACCATTATAATTTTTTCTGTTTAGCAAATGCATTTATTAGGGTATGGCCCCAATTGTTGATTGAAAAAAAAAATGAGACTTATTACAAATTTGTAAACATGAATGCAATAGCCTTTCAAAATCTGATTTCAACTTTAGATAATTGTTCAAAAAGTTGTTAATATTTCGATCCACTATTTATTAAAAAAATAAAAAAATGACCAAATGTTGAAACCCTCCTAGAAATTGAAAGCCTAAAAAAATGTGAAAAATACATTCCTTTTGTGTTCTTAGACAAACGAACCCCAAATATTATTTTTTTGAAAAAAATTCTTTGACCACTCATTTTGAAATATCAAAACTTAATTTTTGGTAAATCCAACTAAAATTTGAAATTAAATCTTATAGTGATTTTTCCCCCCTTTATGTGAATCCTATGTCATCTTGATTGAACGGGTTTAAAACATTTGGTATGTGATGTTCCTTGTGGTAACACTCAAGGATGGGTTTACTCCTTGGTAAATGTTCAATTTCTTCCAATTGAACAACTCAATTATATTGAATCTTTGAGTGAGATTTACACAAGTTTTATGCTACAAGATCTTATGATTGGGCTTCATGAAATGTTGCATTTGGAGGAAATGTAAGGTTCAAAGTGAATTCTCCATTTGTGATGTTGGACCTTTCAAAATTAAATTTACAAATCATGCATATTGTCAAATGAAATCTTTTGTGAACCCCCTTCCATAATTTGGATAAACAACATGCAAACCCATGTGCAATTAATCATGATCAAACTTAATCAAAACTTGCCATCATTCCAATATATGCAATAGTCACAAAATAATTATTAAAAAATAACATTAAAAACATTCCATTAATGAAATAAATGTGAATGCATCAAACAACATGATTACTACCACCATATTTGAGATAGTCACTATATAATGGATACAATATAATTATTCCACCTTTCCCAAATACCTTCAAGAATTCACATAATTCACATTTCTTTGGGTAGGGCAATGTCGAACATTTTTGAAATAAGTGCCCATTTAAGGGGGGCGTTGAAGGGTGTTTATTTTGGGGGATGTTACATTTCAAGGACACTATTTTACATAAAACATTAGCATTTTATTTTATTTTTTCCATTTTTTTCCATCATATTTGGTGGGTATTAATATCATGGGGGGAGGAAATGAATGAAAGAAACAAGGCATTTCAAAAAACAAAATGACTACTCCAATGTGTGTGTGTGTGTGTGTGTGTGTGTGTGTTTTTTCTTTTTGGGGAGGGGACATTTATTTATTTATTTTTAAACACCTTGGTTTTTCATTTGGAGGATATATTCCACTTGATAATGTGCCCTCCAAATATATTACAAAATTTTTGGTTGGTGGTTAACATTTTATTTAGTCAGTCGGATGGGTGAGCTTTAATATAGCGAGGTTGGTCATAAAAAATAACAATGGGCATGGTTTAATTATAGTGACAATTATCCATCATAATTGGTTTAAGTAAGACAACTTTAAATTTCATAAGTCATCCTTTGGATAGTTTCAAATTGGAATAAGTTTAACCAAGTCTCAAATTTTTTAAAATGAAAAAAAAATAAAATTTGACATTTTTTTCAAAAAATTATTTATTTTCAACACCATAGTCACAAGCATAAGTAGAGGTAAAAATTCCTCTTGTTCCTACACCCTTGTAATCTACTTATGTTGAGTTTATGATTTGAACTTCACCTTGTGATTTACTATGTAAAGTCTTTGGTGAGTGACATTCTCCAAATCCAAGGTTGAATTCGACTATTGCCTTCTTAGGGCTAAGGGTTTCTAGGTGAAGAGTTTTGGAGTGTAGAGAGTTGAGGTATGGAACCATGACTTGGGGTTGAAAGCAAGCTTTTTTTTATATAATTTATAATTTGTTATAATTTGTTATTTTTAATGACTATGTATAGCCAAAATGTTATGTTAAAGATTGAGAGTGCTAAAATAATGTTCTTTTTGAAATTTTCAATAGCCATAATTCAACCAAAATTTAAAGCAAGTCGTTGTATCTCTTAAAATGGTTCAAGTAGATAGCCAAAACTATAGAAGGATGTTTTTAAAAAAATATTTTAGTATTTATCTTGTAACCAAATTTGGCTAAATCTTCATGTGGATCATTGTCACTTTGGCTATAACACAAAATTGCAAAAAATAAAAAATGGTTGAGAGATCTCATTTGGCAAGCACAAATTTATCTTGGTATTTTGTGTTCCATTTATTGTAGAAAGTTGACATTGGCCTTTCCTTTATGACACCCGTGGTGATATGATGATGACATGGCACCCCAACATGACAAATGCGTAGCATGACATGGCATGGTGATATGATGATGACATGGCACCCCAACATGACAAATGTGTAGCATGACATGGCATGGTGATATGATGATGACATGGCACCCCAACACGACAAATGTGTAGCTTGACATGGCATGGTGATATGATGATGACATGGTACCTCGACATGACAAATGTGTAGCATGACATGGCATGGTGATATGATGATGACAAGGCACCTCAACATGACAAATATGTAACATGACATGGCACCAATTTGAGAACTCAAGATTGGAGCAAAGTGGCGACATTATGAGGGGAAAAAAAATCAAAATTGCCAGTTTTAAACAATAGATTCTAGCATGTTGCCAAAATATAACACTATTTCTAAACTTTTTTACTTTCCTCTCTGACCAATAGCCAAATTTGGCTAAGTCCTCTTGTGGATGATCACCAGCCCACCTATCTCACCAATGAAAAGAAAATTTAATTAAAATTATTTATTAAAAAAAAACTGGCTGGTACAAATACAACAGAAGAAAAATAGAGATGAATATGCATGGATGAATTAGTGAGGTTTCATCCATCGATCTAGGAGGGGGATGAAGTTGCGGACTCCGCTCGCGCTCGCTCGCTCGCTCGCTCTTGAAGAAATCGCGTCGCAGAAATCTAACCCTCGCGAGATGCTGCTCCCTCTCAATCTCAAGTTGACAAGAGATTTGAAGCAAGCACATCTGCAGTGGAAAAGAGATTTGCAGAAAGCAGATTGAGAGGTTTTTTAACAATTTTTTTTATTGTTTTTTTGGATTTTTCTGGGCGCAGGGAGGATCGAAAGAGGGAAACAGAGCAGGCGGTTGTCGACAAACCGTAAGGTGAGAGCTATGGCGAAGTTGGACGGGGTCGGAGCGAAGAAAATGCTTAAGCAGTGGCCGACATGGCTGCTCAAGAAGGCCAAGACATGCACGCATTATGGCTTCATACCTCTCATCATTATCATTGGCATGAACACAGAACCGAAGCCGCAGATATCGCAATTGCTCAGCCCCGTTTGATTGGGGTCCTACAACATGGCGGGGGTTGCCGAAGACGGGAAGAAATTCCCAAGACTCCTCCTCCTCCTATCAGAACCAGTGAGCTTCTCATGCACCTCCTTTCGTGATAGTTTTGACTCACAGTTTGGCAAAGAAGAGTGCAGAAAGAAAGACTTCAGGCCTGATGAAAGAAGATTGCGGAACTTAGTTTTGTGTTCTATTCTAGATCTACAGTAGTTATGACACGTCTAGGTTATAAACTGTGGCAAAGAGACGGCGTTTGAAATACATATCAAGATGTCTGAAAGCCTTCCTTCTTCTGGAGGACGTGAAGTTTGTGTTGCAAACTCTAATCAGTTGCTACAAGCGCATCTGTGCGCATTCACATGTGTCTCACATATCATTTTCTTGCTTCTTACATGCTTCTGTTCCTTTTGTTAGTCCACAGACGCTGAAGATCTTGTCACCAGTGCTTCTTGAAGGAGGCTTATTTACAGGGATGTGGAATGAGAGTCTTTGTTTTGTTAGGTCAGATATCAGTAGAAAGAGGTTCAGAGAAGGTTCTTCAGCATCCTGAAGGCTCAGTTCTGAGAGTGAACTCCATAAGTGGAAGAAGAGCCTGACATATCTCCATGATTTCACAGGGGGTTCATCTTCATCCTTGTCATCCCGGTTCTGAAGCCTAATGTCTGCATGCTTTTCACATTGTTGATCTCTTATTGTTTTTGTTTCTGTGCAATTGGTATGGAACAGTTGCCTGGAAGTGCATGTTTCTCCAGGTATAGCATTTAGGTGCAATGATTTACCTCCGTGTTTCCTTCAAGTTGAGAGCCTGCACCATTCATCAGATATCTCAAAGCTACTTCTCCAAGGGAATCAGAAGTAGGGGATGATTCATCTCTTTCTTTCCAGCCATTTCAGATTAGATTGAATTGTGATGTGAGACCGTTGATAGACTCCCCAGCATTGATAAGAAATGAATGAATGGCTTCAAAGTATGGAATTGATTTTGCAATCAATTAGGAATTGAGTGCCTCTTCTTTTGAGAGTATTGTGCTGGTGCATCATTCTGACTGCAAATATGTTATTATGAGTTTCACAAGAAGTAGTGTCATGAAATTTGATTTTGCCTGTGTGCATGTCTCATGGACCAGTTTTTGCTTGCTCTTCACAACTCATGTACTGCTAGATGCTATCACTGCAGAACAAGTGAGGAATTCCTCTCCCTTTCTTTCTTTGACAATTTCATAAATCATAAAAGCATTTTAGTCCTCAATTTTCTTAGCATTCATTGCCCTTGTCTCTAAATGATTGCTCTTATATTCTTCCATCTTTTCTTCTACCTCATCAAGCTGAGTGCATAGGCAAAAGAGGAATTGCAGGGGCAAAAGTTTGTACCATGTCTTTAGTCAGGGTCATCTATATCAGGAACTGCTGCTCCTCCATGTAGCTTCCTGTGCATCCATCTCCATCTCCAGTTCCATACTACTTACATCTTTTGCTTACAGGCTCTTGATTCTCCATCATTCTTCACTCTTTTGCAGTTACATTTCTGCCAAAGTGCTTGTGAGGACTCAAGATTGTATCATGAACAATGGGAAGCACTTTCAGCAGATAAATTGAGATATATGAAGCCTGCTGTTCTCAAATCTATTCTTGCTACACCAGAAAAAAAACACGCAACATAATAGGTATCTATATTCTCAAGGTAGGTGCCAGAACAAGGCAGCGCATGCAGTGCCAATTGCAGCACAATTGATGCCCACAAACAGAGTTCAAGTTAAAGCTTCCAAAGAAATACAACAATCAGGCCAGGAAGTGTTTAGAAAGCACATGCAAAGCAAGCTCCACAAAAGCACAAATTTGAAGTGCATGTCCAGATGGGTCTCTGCCCTGGGGTTGGTCTTACGACATTGTGGTGTCCAGTTAACATCACTGTTCAGAAACATGAGTTAGCTATACCTACAGATAATGTGCTAAACTCTAGGACTTTGTCCAAAATGGTATGCAACAGATTGACTGAATCAGTCCTGCAAAATGAGCAGGAGGAAATGTTTCAATGTGCTGCTGGGTTTCCTTCTGCAACTGTAATGAATTGCTCATTCTGCATGTCACCCAATGCCTATCTATGCTGGCCCAATCCACCTCAACATTTTCTCTTTGTTGCTGAATTGGTGATTGCAAGAGCCAAGTGCAAATTGGAAATCTTTAGATGTGAGCTCACAAAAGAATTTTCCTTCTCCATGTTATATCAAAGAAATCATCCAACTATGATGAGACAGCTTTCAAAGTAACAACCTTGGGATGTTTCACCCCTTTTGCCAGCACAGCCCTGGCAGCTTTTACAAGCTCCTCTTTGATCATGAAGAGAACTGCAGCTGCCACAACACTCTGGACAATCTTAGTGCTCATGCCCTTGTAGAATCCTGCCAACCCCTCGTAATGAAACATCTTCATTACCACATCCAATGTGCCTGAATAATGCAAAGACTTGTCTCCACCAATTGCCTGCTTGGCTTGAAGCCGAGACTTAATGACCAGTAGTGGATATGTCACAACAGTTGCACCAAGCTTTGCAATAGCACCAAGCAAGAAAACCTCTGTAGCCGATATGTGTTTCAAGCCTTGTTTATTCACAAGGCGCTTTGCTGTCAGTCTCTTCAGCAAGCTCTCATAGATCATAAACTGTATGGAAGGGTTGCTGACCATGATCAGAGTTGGTAACACGCCCTTCCATAACCCAAGCACACCTGCCTCATTGTACAAGTCTTTAACTGTCTCAAGAACTCCGTGCTGACAAGCAATGGGCACTGCATCTGCAGTTGAAGAACTACTACTGCCTTTGGTGGTACTATTCTTCATACTTGAAAGCCCCCCTGCAGTCCTCTTGCTCAACTGCATCCGGGTGACGACCACCCATATAGGGTTTGTTAGCAGCACATTGGCACATCCTGCAAGTGCAGCAGTGAAAAGAGATGTAAACATATCCACTGACCCATCTCCTTGACCTAGCTTTTTGTTCGTTAGAGCTCGCGCCTCAGCTTCATTCTTGAAAGTCTGGTAGAAAAAATAGTAAACACCCTGGGAGCAAGCGGTTCCTACTAACGAAGGTCCCAGACCCCTGTACAATCCCTCCCAACCCTCCTGCTTGATCACCTTCCAGATCTCTTCAAAGGTTGTTCCTCCCGTTCTGGGCCAATTCTTGTTGGATGGCAGCGACAATAACGAAGCATCATCTTCGACGCCCTTCGCAACAAGATCCGTAATGACGACAGCCCTTGCCTTCCGTTCTGTGTGTTGTCGTGTGTTGACCGCTTGAAGCGGATACGTCAAGAGCTGCGCAACAATGCCACCACCTGCACCTGCTAACCCATTCACCAAGGCGTCCGACATGTTCGCCCGAGGGGCAGCCCGAGACCGAACCGCCGCCACCGATCACGGTATCCAGATCTGGTCACTCCGATCTCCCCCTAAACTGGAAGAACAACAACAACTACTACTACTACAGTGTTTCCCCCGATCTTCTTGTTCTTGTTCTTGGTCTACTTCTTCAACGTGTGCAGGAAACTCGCGTTGCTCTTGGTCTCTCCAACAGACACCACAAAGACGAAACCAACCCGTGCTATACAACAGCGTGCAGTTACAAAACCATGTAGGAATATACACAAACTCTTAGAAAGATCAAGAAAACTCAACAAAATTTGAGCACAAAAAACACCCAAACACACACACACACACACACACACACACACACACAAGCCAATTCCGTGTTTGATCCACGTTTTGCGCCGATCGGTGCCCGACGACGGCGTGACGGATCAGGCACTACACTGAAACGGCACAAAACCTAAAGAAAGAAAGAAAGAAAGAAAGAAATATGTGAGTCCCAAGTCTCATTCACATCGATGCATAGGTAGGTACTCACGCCAACAATCTCTTCTCTAGATCCTGTTACAAAGACTTCCGCAAAAGCTAAAGCGTCACCCATTCACCCACCCGCACAACCAATCAATCAATCAAGCAAGCAAGCAAGCAAGGGAGCGAGCAAACACGCACTCAGTCAGTCAGTCAGTCAGTCAATCGCGGGGCTTGCGTACAAAGGCTGCGCAACAAGAGCGCTGGGAAGGCAGCACAAACACGCTTCGCTCGTTAGACGGCAGCTCCGACTCCCTCCCTCGTTAAGAAAGTTTCAAACTAAAAACTGTGTCCCTTTGGATGTCCTTTGGATGAAGAACATTCTCTTTCTCCATGTTTGCATCCATTAATGGATGGGGCTACACTTGGTTTTTTGGATAGATACATAATTGGGAGACATCTCATTGATTTCAAGTTATTAATCAACACACGTGTATTTCAAAAGGAGGAAGAGGAGGATTCATACCTACAATAAGTATTATGAGAACGGCTTGAGTACAGACCCTTTCGTGATTTGAGATCTCTGCACAAGGAGGCCCGTAGTACCAGTCTTTTCTTTTCTCTTTTCCCCCTCAATTTTGTGATGTAGCTAATCAAGGTCGCAATCATCCATAAACCGATTTTGTCAAATTTTGGCTATTAACAAAATATGAAAAGCAAAAAAAAAAACGAAACATAACTTTTACTCTTTTTTTTGGCTACCTACTTGAACTATGAAATGTTTTTAAATTTTCAAATGGTTAAAGGTCTGCACGAGATCAGCAAAAGGCTTCCTTCATCTGACAAATGAATCTTCCATGCAAGGATGTGTGTTCAATTACAAAGGGGGAAAAAAAAAAACAAAACAAAACAAAAGAAACCCTATCAAAAGAGGAGGAGAGCTTTATTATGTATGTGAAAATTTTACAAACTATGAAAATTGGCCTTTTATTATTCAAGCGTCACAAAGTGCTCTTTTTGACATTCACTCCCTTGGCTTACTTATACACAGTGTTTTAGCCTACCATTATTGAAAGTCTTGTGATGGAAAGAAGCAACTAGGTGAGTAGCCAATTGATGCAACCTTGTAAAACTTGATTGATAGACACACCCTAGATTAGGAAAAATGTACAAAGGGAAAACAAGAAAAAGGAAAGGGAGAATTTATATGTTGTCAAGTTACCTCAAACTAGATGTCAAAACCTATTCATGTCAAAAATCAATCACTTGTAGTAGGTCAAGCTCAAGCTTATTTTTCCATACCAAAAACTGATCACTTGCAATAAGTCAGTTTTGGAGATGGGAGATGTGTTGTGAAAGGATGGTCCAGGTAACTTATAAAACCAACTAGGCTTTGTCCTCAAACCTAAGTCAAGAACACCCTTGTGTTAGCCTACTTACTTTGCAAATTGTAAATCTTATGAGATGGAATAAAGATCTCCATAAAGTGGAGCCCAGTTGGGCCCCACTTTCACCACCTCTTTTTTTATTATCTCATCATCCCCTAAGTTGTGTTATTTGTAAAGTGTCCAAATAAGGGACCAAAATGGAGGAAACCCAGGGTGGGATCCCCTAACTAGACATGAGGACTTTTTTTGGGGTCAACTATGGGCTGCCCACCTATGGGCTATATGCTATGGGGGCTCTACGGGCTATGGGCTACGGAGGTACAAGAGCCATTGGCTACATGGCTTTTGGCTATATGGCTATTGACAATTGGTTATGGCTATTGGATATATGGATATTAGTTATATGGGTACAATTATGGCAATTGGTTTTTAGTTATGGGTACATGGCTATGATTATTGACTGTATGGATAGGTTTAAGTTTGGCTTTTTACAATTTGAGGTTAGGACAAACTTTATGTGGGGTTGAATGTTTGGTTTTTAGGGTTTTAGGGTTGGGTTGGTTTTTAAGTGTTTAGGGTTTAAAGTGAAGGTTTTTAAAGTATGGTTAATGTTCTCAAGTTTTCATTTTAAACTTTCAAGGTAAGGTTTCAAGTTTTCATTTTAAACTTTCAAGGTAAGGTTTCAAGTTTTCATTTTAAACTTTCAACATAAGGTTAAGGGATTAAAAATTTTAATTAAAGTTTAAGGTCTAATTTTAAATTTTAAATTTAGGGTTTAGTGATTAGGAATTGGGGTTAGGGTTTTTTAAGTTTGGTTTTTAAGGTTCCACCTAGGGTTTAATGTTTAGGCTTAATTTTTGGGGTTTAAAATTTTGATTTTTAGGGTTTGGAAGTAAGGTTAAAAGTTTGTAAATATATTTTTTGTTTTTTTAGACCTCATTACTAAGGTTCCAAGTTAGGGTTTAATATGTAGAAGTTAAGGTTAAGGTTTTAGGTATGAATTATGATTTCACATTCAAGGTGGATGGGAATTTAAATGGCTACTAGGGCATACGGCTAGTAAGGGGATTTCTAGTTAAAGGTCCAAACTTGCTTTGACCTTTGATTTTAAATCCTCATTTGATATAACACCTAAATTTTTAGCAACCTTCAAATTGTTGATCCTAACCTTTTTCTATTCACTGTTAATTTCCATATTGCTTACTATTTTAAATGTGAAAGCAAAGTGGGATGCCCTTGTTGCCATGCACTTGGATTGGTTATATAACATAGTCACCATCCATTCACCATCACCTATAGATGGTTTAGAGTCTAAGGATCCAAAGAGGTCAAATGTGAAAGCTTCAAGCTTAGGGGTGGAAATTTTAGACTTAGGGATGGTAGGTGTAGGAGTAGGCATCTTGGAGTTGGGTATGGATATGCCATCTTTCATGTACATTAACATCTTTTCAAAACATTTTCTTGAGGCATGCACCCATTTGTTGTTTTCATACACATGTTCCATCATTTCATCACATTGAAGCATTGCCTTTTCATTCCCTTCATCATTACAATTTTCTATTTCCTATTTTTGAAGGGTGTCATACAGGCGATCTTTCAATGTCTCTTTCATAAACACAAAATTCAAATACTTAATTTGATAATCAACATGCATTAATCTCTAAACCGCGTTAGGAATCAATTGGGTCACTTGTTTTTATTTATGTTGTATGTAGCAAAATGTGTGGTATAGGATTTGACCATGGTGTTAAAGTGGAGAGATTCCATTGTTTGCTTAAACAATTTCTTTTTCAAGGGTGCCTTTGTGTTGGTCAAAACCATCGATTCAAATTGTTGTGTTTTGAGCCAATCATCATTTTCCATGACCTTAGTGGTTGCCATGGAATTTGCCATCCTTTCAATCATGCCAACAAACCAAAATGAAAATACACATTTAAACCTAATCACAAGTTCAATATCTTGGATTTTCAAAATTATCTTTAGATATGGACAATTTTGTCACTTGCTTTCCAAATTTACCTTCTAAATTTCAAAATTTTGGTCATTAAATTTGATAAAAACTTTCTAGATTTCAAAAGGTTTGTCACTAGTTTTGGTCACTAATCACATGAAAGGGGTTGTTGGGTGCGAAAAAGGAATAACAATTCTCTTTGTTGCATTGTTGTTGTAGCAATGAAAGACATGGGGGAGAAAGGAAGGGTTGTAACTAAGGAACGACAATGATTTGTTGTTCTTGTAATAAAAGAACACAGGAAATATGAAAAGTAAGAAGCAACCAATCACACACACATAACAACAACAAAATAACATAGTAGTAACAACACAACATCATAGTAACATTATCATAATAACACAACAATAACAAAGTTGTTGTTCCTTATGTGTGTGTTTTCCTTTCTTACTATTGTTGTTAGGGAGGGAGAGAAAGGAGGAAAGAAAAGGGGGGAAAAAGAGGTTGAAAGGAAAAGGGGGAAAAAAAAAAATCTTTTGTTGTTCTATCATTGTTGTCAAAGAAAGAGAAGAGGGAAAATAAATGGGAGAGGAGGGGCAACCAAACACACATGGAACAACAATTGTTTTTGCTAATGTTGTTATTGTTGTTAAGGAAAATGAAGGGACTAATATACAAACACATGCATAAACTATAATGTTCTATTTGTTGTTGTTATTATTCATTGTTGAGGAAAAAGAGGGGAAAGAGAGGACACACACACAAATAAACATACACTTTACTTGAAGAGAGAAAAACAATAATTCTTTATGTTGTTGTTGCCATTGTTGGGGAAGACAAGGAAATAGAAGGGGGGAGAAAGAGGAGGGGTTAATGAGGCAAAAGAAAGAACTCCTTGTTTAACTTAACAAAGTCAAACTCCACTCCTACACATGATTGTCAAACTTTTATGAACTCCAAAATCCACATTTATCCTTTGCACTTTATGTCACACTTCTTAAGCTATAAACTTTTGTAAATTCTTATTCCAAGTTTTGAGTTTCCCCTTTACATAAGATCTCCCTTTTTTTCCACTTGAACCCACACAAATGCACAAATATTTTTTCTACAAGATTTACTTTTTACACACTTAAGAATTTCCCCTCACACACTTTTCCTTGTGAACCAACAGAAAAGCAAGAATGAAAAACATCACAATTCACATGAAGGCTAAGAAGTTGAAAGTAGAGCTTATGAAAGATTTTGTTACAAGCACACAAGATAACACCAAATTCATTTAAGTTAAAGTTTAGGTACAAAAATAAGTTTGTTGCCCCATTGACATGTAATGTGCCATTTATACTATGGTGAAGAACTATCACCATGAAAATGTTGAGAACCTTTAAAACACATCTAAAGGCCATCCCATGGAAATTTACAATTCATTTATGTGTGGGCATAGGTTGTTAAATGTAATGAAAAATGAAAAAAAACTTTATCAAAATACCAACATATTATAACATTGCCAATATATATATATAATTTAAGTTTTTATTTTTAACTTGATATTCTAATGTAACTTTTTTTACTATTAGTTTAGGGTTTGTCCTTTCTTTTTTTTCACCATTTTCCTTTCATTCCTTTTTTCCCCAATTTTTTCATTTTTTTTCATTTTAACAAGCAAGATCACCATGGATCATAAAAGAGCTATATATATATTACCAAACACAACTTTTTGGCCCATGGGTTAAAAAGATTTTGTGCCCACATTTTATTTTAAATTTTTTTAATGAAAGAGATGGGTTAAAAATTTGACCAATCATGATTTTTTTGGACCATGGGCTAACAAATTTTTGAACCCACTTTCGAAAAAAAATTATTAAAAAATTTGAAATTAGACCATCAAAATTTAATTAGTCATGAGTTTTTAAGCTCATGGTCTAACAAACTTGTTGTTATGTCCACTTTGTTGGACTTGTTACTAAGCCCACCTATTTGAGGTGGGCATGGCAACAAGTTCATTAAACCATAAAACATTATCAATAATGAAACATGATTTACTATTCATTTAATTTTAGATTTTGTATTTTGATGGCCGTAGGTTTTTAATTTTTAATGTAAAGGCGGTTTTGGACCCATGCATTATTGTGAATCACATATATTAATGTAACATCTTTTTTGGCCCACTTTTGTGAATTAATTATTCAACTAATTTTTTAAAATAATTTTTATAATTTAATTAAATTTCTCATGATAAAAAAAATTCAAATTTCAACATTCTTCATGCCTTAGGTCTAACAATCTCCAAATCCTATTCATTGAGGCTTTCCAATAATACTAAAAGCACAACCAATTCAATTACAATTTTTTGTTTTGATTTAAATGATTTTTCAATGAAAAAAATGTTCAATATTCAATAAATTTTCCACCATAGTTGGGTCTAGGCATTTGAAAATAAAAAATTCAAAGAATAGCCTAGATTTAGTTATTTTAGTTTTAAGATATTTAAAGACTTGCCTAGGTTTAGGTCTTAGAAACTTAAAAAGGGGCAGTTATGAAGTGGCAGCAAGGGTAAGGGTTTGTGATTAGTGGTAATAAATTTAACCAATAATCAAAGGTTACTCTTTTTATACCCTAAATCTTAACAAAAATTGGGATGGGTATAAAAAGGTTATTTTATCAAGGTTTTTGGAAAAGCCCTTTAAAAGCACATGCCAAGTCTTTGACAATGACTTACAACATTAGGTTTTTGCTAAGTCTTTAAAGCTTTGACAAACAATCTTAAATTTTTTAAATTTACAAAGATTTTGTTTTCTTTGCAATTTGAACTTTTGAAGGTAACACAATCTAAGTATGGAAAGGTTTTTGATCTCGGCTTTTGAAAAACACCCTACAATGTTATTATCCTTGAATTGGGTCCACTTATGGATATTTGAAATTTCTAAATCATTAGTCATGAGGTAGGGGTGGGTGTTAATTTTCAAAAAGTGCGAAATAGGAAGGGGTTTCAAGTTTTTGAAAAAGTAAGACCTAGCTAACATATATGCATATACCCAGTTTGATACTTGGTTAATACCTAACACAAAAAGAAATACCAACCCCAAATTGGTTGAAACACGATGGAACCAACTGGGTGCACCCCTACTCATTGATGGCTTTCCAACAATACTAAGAACATGGCAAAAAATAGTGTTGTTGGGGAGATTTAATGTGACAAACAAACCTAACAAAACAATCAAACAACCTTTTTTCATAGATAGATTAACTTCACTCAAAGCCATGGAAGAAACATTACATATGTGTATAATTAAGATACAATTTTGTATAAGAAAAAAATTCTCGTGCATAAAATGATGCCCTAATTTTAGAAGATGTGCATTTATATGTTGCAAGAACTTTGAAAATTGTCATTAACTACAAATGACAATGGAAATTCAAGTACACTAGAAAAAATTGGGCAAATTATCACTAGTGTTATGAAGGTATTTGGTTTGTAAGGTAAAAATTAAACGTTCAAATTCTTGTGACCTTGTCTTGAGTTCACACCATTTTGTTGGAATCGACACAAGAAGTAGGGTTGGGAGATTAATCTTTTGTTATATTTGAAATTAAAACCAAAATCATCAAAAAATATTCATGAAAACATAGACATGATTTTTAGGTGGGAAAGTTAATTTTTAAAAAAAAAAGTTAGCAAGTAAATTGAACTTTACAATTATGTTTTATTTTTAATTAGTTGTTGAACTTCATACTTATAGACCCATGTTTTAATTTGTTGTCAAACTTTGTGCCCATATAATTTCTATCATTTCGGAATTTATAGTGTTGTAGTGCGAAATTAGGTTGCCACGCAAAGCTAAACGCTGGCTGATCTTGAGGTTTAAATTGCTTGATCAGCCGTAATCTTATTACGACGCCCCATTAACTATTGCATGGAGTTGCATGGCTTGCTGGGTGTGTGCTGAGTGGTCCAGGAAGATTCGCGGCTGGAAATTATGAGGAGAGATGGAGTCGAATTGATGGAGAGGAGCAAGTAATGGCGGCTAACGGTTGGAGCTGGATGGAATGGAGTGGCAGGAGGTTCGAGAGGCTTCGGGAGGAAGCTAACGGAAGTCTAAGGAGCTTTTGGGGTAGCTTAATTACCAAGAGGAAAAGGATTTGAAGGGAGGATGATCAATTGATCTGAGGAGGATTAGGAGACAAAAGAAACGATCTTTGTAGAGAGAGAGCAAGGAGAAGCTCGGTGAGCGAGCATAGCTTAGCTGAATGCTAGAACTTTCCGCTGCGCCTGGTAGTCAGTCAAGCTAGTGCAGAAGAATTGGAGAGAGAGAGACTAGACATCACTGGGAATCTGGTGTTTTGTGAACATTTGATGGAAAAGAGAGCTTGTGCTTTCGAGGAATGTACATAGTCTGTAATGTAATGAAAGAGTTTCTCTCACTGGCATCTGTGTGAATGGGCGAGGCAGGAGATGAATACTGTAAAACCTGCTCTGTTGTTGTGTGGAAT